>RRYU01006064.1_pt1 | contig 52258 bp, 32 predicted proteins | sample 2162651 | NCBI WGS metagenome assembly RRYU01 (sample SAMN10267283, study PRJNA491782) | microbial mat metagenome | isolation source: biomat in the production well | place: Japan: Minami-Kanto gas field, natural gas well KTG3 | collected 2017-06
CCCCCCCCTACCCCCGCTCACGGTAGGTTTCTTCGGTAGGGGCAGGCCCCCGTGCCTGCCCCAGGGCGTCCTGATGCCGGAAACGCTATCCGGGGCAACCACGGGGGGTTGCTCCTACCGATCCCATTGGAATAATGTAAAGCGCGAAGTATTACTGGCTGGCAATTATGCGTAACATTATTGCAGTGTGTATCATAGCTGGATCAGTGCTGCTGGCTACCTGTGGTCACTCGTCGGCCAGTATGCCCCTGCCTACCGCCATGCCTGTTGCTACTGCTACAGTGGTTGTCAGTGCGGCAGGTGGTAGCCCTCTTGATGTCAATCGCAACTGTATGACGTGCCATGATCTGCACGAGGTAGCGGTGGTATCGATGCCACATGACCCCAACCCGGCATGTAACGCCTGCCATAGTGGGTCACCGGCACGGATTGGCTGCCCCAGTTGCCATAGTATGCATCAAGTGCAAATGGATCATCCCTCTGACCCCAATTTGCCCTGTGTGTCGTGTCATGCGCCCGGTACGGTGTTGCCGGAGTAGCACCGGCATCGTGCCGGTGTATCTCCTTACACCGCCTGGCGTATGTATCTTCGTCCGGGCATACGCCGCAGCACGCGGTCATAGTAGTGCATTAACTGCTCTAGCACATGTGACCAGGAACGCAGCTCAGCGGCATCTCGCCCGGCCTGGCCCATTGCCAGGCGCAAACTGTCATTGGCAATCAAGTGACGCAATCTGGCACGTAGATCACTGGCCAGGCGTGGTTCAAACAGGAAACCGGTATGCCCATCTTGAATCAGATCAAGCGTTCCCCCACTGCGTGCCCCTACCACTGGCAAGCCCGAAGCCATGGCCTCTTGTACAACTTGACCAAAGGTTTCAGTATCCGATGGGAAGACAAAGATATCAGCAGAGGCATAAGCCGTGGCCAGTTCAGTGCCACGCAGGTAGCCCATAAACGAGACTGGCAACCCGGCCATGCGTTGTTGCAACTCGCAGCGAGCCGGGCCATCGCCCACCAGCACCAGTCGGACGCCCGATAGATCGCGCAGGGCATCGGCCAGCAACTCGATACGCTTCTCGCGCGCCAGGCGTCCGACATATAACAACAGCAGCTCACCTGGTTGCATGCCTACTGCTGCGCGCCAGGCGGCACTGCGCTGGTCAGGATGAAACCGTGACGTATCCACGCCGCGCCCCCAGACCTTGAGCCGGCGAAAGCCATGCCGTCGCAGTTCGTGCAGGGTCGTATGCGAAGGACACAGTGTCATGCGACAGTGGTTATGCACCCAGCGCAGGTAGGTGTTCACTGAATCGCGCAGAAAGCCCAGCCCATAATGCTTGCTGTAGTCGCCCAGGTTGGTATGATAGGAAGAAATCAGCGGCAGACGCAGATTACGGGCCACATGGGTTCCGGCAACTCCCAGCATAACCGGGCTGACCAAGTGCAGCAGATCGGGCCGAAAGCGTCGCAGGTGGGCAGTCATGCCAAACTGCGGCGGCGTCAAACGAACTTCCGGGTAGAATGGCAGCGGCATACCGCCAAGGGGTACAATTTCGGCATCGGCGTAGGTTGGAGGAGCGCCATGCGGGGCCAGCAGCAATGTCTGATGGCCTTCGAACTGTAGATATTCCAGCAGACGACAGAGCGTCGTTGTGACGCCATTAATATCAGGGAGAAATGTCTCAGAGATCAGAGCGATGCGCATCCTGAAAACTCCAGTATCCCCAGTCGTGGGTCAACCAGCGCCGGGGGATGGGCAGATACCCGTTAAGAAACAACAGCGCGTTGCGGCTTACGCTATGCAGCATCTTGAGCATAGCGCCGTGAGCTAAGCGACGATCATCGATAGAAGACACAGCCAGAGCATGCATGTATGCAATATGGAAACCCTTACGTTGCACCCGCATCATCAGTTCGCTATCTTCGTTGACGGGCAGATCCAGCCGTATGCCACCAACTTGATCCAGTACCGCACGGCGCATACCCATATTTGATCCAGAGGCAGCCGGAATGCCTAAGCGATGCAACAGGCGCTGTCCGCCGGTGAAAACCCAGTTATAGTAGGGATGGGCGGCGGTACTATACTTTGGGCCATAGAAGGCATCGCCGCTGATATGGTCGGCAAAATAGCTAAAATAGCCCGGTTGAAAACAAACATCGGCATCACTAAAGATGATCCACTCACCACGGGCGGCATCAGCCCCGATTTGGCGCGCCTGGGCGATGCGTGCCGGTACCCGAATGATCGTTGTATGCTGTGGACGCAGTGACAACACCAGGTCGGGGGTAAGATCATCGCTGGCATCCACGACGATCAGTTCAACCGCTGGATGTAGGGATGCAAGAAAGCCAGCGATATTATCCACCTCGTTGCGGGTTGGAATAACCACACTTATGTCAGCTAATGTACAAGACATAGACAATCTCGGGTTCTAACTATACACATTGCGTGCCATCAGATCGAACCCCAGGAAGTGAACCAGCATTCACTATACCCGGGGTATGTTAGCCTCGTTTTAAGCAGAGTTTAACGGATGGCTAAAACTATGTTATCACTTCTTTTTTATTTTTCTATCACTAACTGGCCCTGCCATATCGTTACCGCCTGTCCACCCAGGCGCACGCGGTCGCCATCCAGGTACATACGCACCATACCACCGCGCGCCGAGGCCTGATAGCCAACAAGTTTCTGTTTGCCGATGCGATCGGCCCAGAATGGTGCCAGGCAGCAGTGCGCCGAGCCGGTTACCGGATCTTCATCGATGCCAGCAGCGGGGGCAAAGAAGCGCGATATAATATCATACTCCGGTGTATTCGCACGGCTGGTGACGATTATGCCCCGCATGTCCAGGCTGCGCAGGCGGGTGAAGTCCGGGTGCAACGCCCGTATGGTTGCCTCACTGTCGACTTCCACCAGATAATCAAAACGACTACGTTGCACCGACTGCGCCGTAACGCCCAGGGCTGCCAGCAGATCCTCCGGGGCGGCAACCGGCGTGGGCGGCGTGGCCGGAAAGTCGAGTTCAATCCAGTCGCCTTGCTTATCGGCTGTCAGCAGACCGCTGCGGGTCTGAAAGCGGGCCTGGGTATGCGGTTGCAGGTAGCCTGTTTGCCACAAGACATGGGCGCTGGCCAGCGTGGCATGTCCGCATAAATCGACCTCGACCGCTGGTGTGAACCAGCGCAGGTCAAACCCATCGGCCTGGCGTACCAGGAACGCCGTCTCGGAGAGATTCATCTCACGTGCTACATGCTGCATCCAGGCAGCGTCGCGTAGTTCTGGTAAGAGACACACGGCAGCCGGATTGCCGCTGAAGGGTGTGTTGGTAAAGGCGTTGACCTGGATAATGGGAATAGGCATAGAATTATTATTCTCCTTAGGCACAAGATGTACAGGATAATCCATATTGTATAGAGAAATCAGCCCCATGACCATAGACAAATCTTTTGGGTCGACGCCAGACAATCTTCACAACACACTTGATCATCCTATTTTTATAATGTATATGTGTGGGTACGCATATCCGGGTACATTTCAAGTGCGGCATGGAGCTGGCACAGGAGAAGGGAATGTTCAACAAACTGGCTCATACAATGAGTTTTCGGCAGAATCCACTCGTAATTCTGATCGGTATGGCTTTCCTGGTTGCAGGCATCATCGGGTGGCATCGACTCACCTATACAACAGTCTGGTATGATGAATATTTAACTATCCAGACGATTCGGCTTGATTGGCGCACCATTGTGCATGGTGATTATCCACGTGAACTGCATCCGCCACTCTACTTTCTTATGTTAAAGCTCTGGACTAGCATCTTTGGCCCCTATGAAATCGCCATGCGCCTCTTCTCATTGTTGTTTACTCTGATCAACATTATATTGATCGCCATTCTGACCCGCCAGATGGCTGGCTGGCGGGTTGCAACCGCGATGACGCTCTTATTCACACTGCATCCTCTGCACATTTATCACAGCGTTATGATCCGGATGTATCCTTTCTGGCTCTTCTGCTGCTTGCTGGCACTACTGGCGTATTTTCGGTATACCGCTGCCGATAAACCACGCATAGCCTGGTTGTTGATCATGGGACTGGCTTTGACCGCCTCGATGTATACTCAGTACCTGGGCGTATTGATGGCATTAACGCTTGGTCTATTTAGCCTGATCCAGTGGATTGCCAGGAGAGACAAGCGGCAGTACAGTGTGATTGCAACGGTTATACTCAGTGGCCTGTTTTATATTCCATGCATCATATATATATTGGGCGAACAGGTGCAGTATTATGCAGCCCAAAAAGCTCCTGTGAGTACCCTGGTTGACGCACGCATGTTTCTAACCGTTCTGAGCGGCAGCACGACCTGGATCATCCAACTGTTTGCACTGCTGGCGTTCCTCGGCGGTTTTTTCTTATTACTGCGGAATGGGCAGAATATCCTGGCATGGCAATGTCTGTTGAGTATCGCTGTTTCGGTAGTCTTCTTGGTTTTTGTCAATATCCAGGGTATGCAGTTAGCGCCACGTTATCTGTTGCATATTAATGTGTTGGCGAGCTTTTTCATTGCTGCAACCGTCGGGGCAGCACATGCGCTACCGGCTACGGGGGTAATGATGGAGTCAACGCATGTTCAAGCAACCAGAAAAACGGGTTTTTTGATCAATCTACTGGGCATAGCATTCATAGTCGTTTTTATCATTCAAGGGATTAATAACGAACTACCGCAGCAGTATGCTTCGCGCGACACCCATCCGAACTGGCAGCAGGTGGCCGAGGTCATCAACACACAAAGCTTACCCGGTGAGGATCTGGTGATCATGGGATGGGATGCAACCCCAGTAGAATTTTATTTACTCGATAGACCTACTCTGTCCAGTTATGAACTGGAACAACATCTGTTGCAGCAGAACCAGCACCCCAGTTACATTATTCTGGACTCGAAATATGCACGACAGTTGCCCTTTCTTACAACATCCCAGGTTCTGTATGAAGTGCCAGAATGGCAGGTGCGGGTGATGCGGTGGCCTGCTGGCGAGCATTAATTCCCCTTGTCTCTACCACAAATATCACCGGCTCGGTCATTCTTCAGATGATCATGCCTGCTCAGGGGCCAGAGACAGTGGTGGCACATGGCGAGACGACAACGCAATTCATGTGCCACAAGCTGCATCCAGGTAGCGTCGTGTAGTTCTGGTAAGAGACACACGGTAGCCGGATTGCCGGTGAAGGGTGTGTTGGTAAAGGCGTTGACCTGGATAATGGGAATAGGTATATAGTTCTCCGTAACCGTTCAGGCGGTACCTGCGCCAGCGGGGGCGGGGGCCGCAGGCCCCATACGCATCAACTTTAGGGCTGCCGGAGACCTTTCACGTGTAGACTTTTTCGATGATGCCGGTGCCAGGCTGGATACCCCACCCCCCTACCCCCTCCCCTTCCAGGGGAGGGGGAGAAAATTCGGCGGTGTCACGCGGCGGCGAAGCCGCCGCGTGACACCGCCAGGTGGATACCCCCCTCTCCCCAGCGGGGAGAGGGGGGCAGGGGGGAGAGGGGCCATAGGTGTTCTGATGCGATTCATCTTTTTTTCGGGCGCATGTTCCTTAACTTGATGCATATGGGCCGCAGGCCCCCGCAAAACCGTCTTGTCGGCCCGTTGTGGCGGCTTTGCCGCCACAACGGGCCGACAAGAAGAGACTCCGGGAGGAGCAACGCCCCTCCCGACCACCCCACCTGAACGGTTACTAATTCTCCTGGCGATACTTTACTATGCTGGTTCATTCAATACGCACCAGTAACGATCGATCTGATCTACTATTTCAAGGAACTGATGAAAATCTATCGGCTTGACAATATACGAATTAGCTCCCTGAAGATAGGCCATCTGCACATCACGATCTTCAACCGATGAAGTCAATACAACCACCGGAATCACGCGAAAGCTGGGATGTGCTTTCAGATGAGCGAGTACATCCAGCCCACTGATACGTGGTAAATTCAGATCAAGCAAGATGATCAAGGGTAGCGGTGCGCCAGCCTCCCAGCGGGGTAGCCAGTCCAGTGCCTGTTCGCCATCACGGGCTACAATCAAGGGATGGCTTAACTTCTTACGGGCAAATGCCCGCCGTGTGAGATCAACATCCAGCGGGTTATCCTCGATCAGCAAGATAGGCCGGTTGGCTGGTGCTGTCTTCATTGGGAATCTCCAGGTAGAACGTAGCCCCTGCGCCGGGTTTACTCTCGGCCCAGACCAGGCCCCCCAGACGTTCAATTGCCTTGCGTACAATCGCCAGGCCAATGCCAGTACCAGAATAGTCCTCTGCACGGTGTAATCGCTGAAAAATGTCAAAGATGCGGCTGTGATAGCGCATATCAAAGCCGATGCCATTATCGCCCACCCATATGCGGCAGCCCGCAGATGTGGCCATACTCCCGATTCTAATTGTGGGGTCAGAAACGCCCGAGGTGAACTTGATCGCATTATCAAGCAAGTTGCGCAAGGCTAGAGTCAAACCGTCGCGATTGGCAAGTACGGCGGTGCAAGGTAAATCAACAAGGACAGCGATATGCCGAGCATCGATCTGGTCGGCACGTTCGTTTAGCACAGTCTGGACTAAGGTCGTCAGATCGACCGATCCCAGCGATGGCGCCAGTCGCTCGAGCCGGGCATAGGCCAGCAGGTCATCGATCAACTGGTTCATATGGTCGGTTGCTCGGCAGATCGTCTGCAGGAAGGCCTGGCCTTCATCATCAAGCTGTGCTGCATGTTCATCCAGCAGCAGGCGACTATAGCCAGCAATGCCGCGCAGGGGTGCTTTCAAATCATGCGAAACAGAGTAGGCAAAGGCTTCCAGTTCACGGCTCTTTGCTTCAAGTTCAGCGGTACGTGTAGCCACCCGTCGCTCCAGGTCAGCATTCATCCAGCGAATGGCTTCTTCGGCGCGTTTGCGCTCGGTGATATCGGTGACCACGCCGATAGCACCGGTAATCTGGCCCTGCTGGTCACGCAGGGGCGTATGCCAGGCATCGAAGATGACATCACCGACAGTAATGCTCTCACGCTGCTCCTGGCCTTGCAGAGCATGACGCAGATATCCGATCGCCTCTGGCTTGCGCTGATATAGATCAAAAGCCGAGATGCCAACCTGGTGGCCTGGCTGAAAACCTAGCACCTCCATGCCTTTGCCCTCGAACAGGGTTAGCTGGCCATCTTGATCGGTGGCATACAGCGTAACAGGCGCATTGGAGATCACCGCATGCAGCAGTTTCTGGCTGGCGCGCAGTTCTTCTTCAACTCGCTTGCGTTCGGTGATATCTACATGCGTGCCCGCAACACGTACTGGCACGCCGTTGGCGTCACGCTCGACAATTTTAGCCCGGCTCAAGACCCACTTCCATACACCTGATCGCGTGCGTAAGCGGTATTCCTGTTCCAGCGTGGTGCTTTTGTCGCGTAGATAATCCTGGACAGCCTGTTCAGTCGCGGCCACATCATCGGGGTGCAGCAAACTTTTCCAGGTATCATACGACGCAGGCAGTTCACCCGGTGTATATTCAAGCATGGTGTACCAGCGTGGGCTAAAGTATACTTTGCCAGCCAGCAGATTCCAGTCGAATAAACCATCACTGGCGGCATCAAGCGCCAGGGACAGCCGTTCTTCGCTCTGACGCAGGCGTTCTTCGATCTGCTTGCGTTCGACAATTTCCTGGATCAGGTGCTGGTTGGCGCGGGCCAACTCAGTGGTGCGTGCAGCCACCAGATGTTCGAGTTGCTCCTGATATGTTTTCAGTTCTACCTCGGCACGTATGCGTTCAGCCACTTCCTGTTGGAGCACAACGGTTTGCGCTTGCAAACTGCGTGTCAGTGCGCGCAATTGAATATGGGTGGTTACGCGTGCCAATAGCTCTTGTTCTTGAAATGGTTTAGTTAAATAATCCACCGCTCCGACGGCAAAACCCTTGACTTTCTGGGACGTCTCGGCTGCATAGGCGGTAACAAAGATAACCGGGATATCGTGCGTATCAGGGTTGGCTTTCAACTGACGACACACCTCAAATCCATCGATATCGGGCAGATGTACATCTAACAGGATCAGATCCGGTTGAGCATACTGTGCCTTATCCAGACCACTCTGCCCATCGCGGGCCACAAGTATCTCGAAGCCATAGACCGACAGAAAGTCGGACAGAACCTGTAGATTATCGGGGTGATCATCAACAAGTAAAATAACTGATTCTTTTTCAGTGTTTTGATATAGATCGTGTAGTTGCATGCGCTATTTTATCATATTACAAATACGGCTTGAGCATAGCCAGGAGACCCTGTTCATCAAATCGTTGTGCCAGGCGAGAGACTGTGCGCGCAAAATGGGCATACTGGGGGGAAAGCGTTTCCAGCCGTGACGCCTGTTCCGCCAGCCGCCGCAGATTGCCCCGGCGCACCAGTTCATACAACGCCTCGATTTCGGCATGGGGCGGCACAATCAGGTCGTCAGTACCGTCTTCCTCGACGCTGGTATCCGGATCTGATGCACCCACCACCCACATAAGGCCAAGATGCTGTTCCAGCAGCGCCAGCAAATAGCTTCGCTGGATCGGCCTGGACAGAAAAGCATTGCTACCGGCAACCTGGCCCTGATCCTGATTCCGCCCCGGCACACTCGCCGAGATCGCAATAATAACAAGATCCTGCAATAGCGCATGCTGACGCATAGCCTGGATTACCTCAATGCCGGTTTGCCCCGGCATCACCAGATCCATCAGTACCAGGTCAGGCCGTTTAGCCAGCGCCTGCATGATCGCCTGTTCACCATTCTCGGCGAGAATTACATCAAAGCCCAGTGGGGTCAACATATCAACCAGAAGCTGGCGGTTGTTTGCATTATCGTCCACCACCAGCACGGTGCGACGTGGCCCCTGATACCCACTGATAGCCAGTGGACTTTCCATATGCGTTCTGTCTGTCTCTACCACTGGTAGGCCCACTTCAAACCAGAAGCTACTGCCATGATCTGGCTTGCTGACAACCTGCAAGGTACTGCCCATCAGAGCCAGAATCTGCTGGTTGATTGCCAACCCCAGGCCAGTGCCTTCGGTTTGAGTATGCGCATCACCGGCCTGCTCGAACGGCAAGAAGATGCGCTCTAACTCGGCAGGCGCTATACCTATACCAGTATCTTCAACCATAAAGCGTATGGTTGCCTGAGCCTGTCCTGCGGTAATAGGGGTCAAGGCCAGGCATTCAGCCATCAGGGTAACATGCCCCTGATGCGTAAATTTAATAGCGTTACTCAGCAAGTTCAACAGAATCTGCTGCAATCGCCGCTCATCAACCAGCACATGCTCGGGCAAATCTGATAGAGCCTGATAATACAGGGGAAGCCCGCTGGCTTCTGCGCGTGTACGCATCACCTCGATGATACCGGTTAGAAACGTGGGCAAATGCAACGACACCGGAGTAAGTTCAATCTTGCCAGCTTCGATCTTGGCCAGGTCAAGCAGGTCGTTGATCAGCGCCAGCAGATGTGTGCCACTCTGGTGGATGATCTTAAGACCATTAGACAGCCGATCATTCGAGCCGACATGCCGTTGCAAGATCTGCGCATAGCCCAGGATCGCACTCAGCGGGGTGCGTAGTTCATGGCTCATACTAGACAGGAACGCACTCTTGGATTGATTGGCTACCTCTGCTGCTTCCTTGGCCGCAGCCAGGCTGCGGGTTCGTTCGGCTACCTTCTCTTCCAGGTGGCTGTACAGGGTGGCATTATTGAGTGAAACTGCCATCTGGGCCGCCAGCAGATTGAGCAATTCTACGCGTTCGGTTGTAAAGGCACCCGTAGTCAAATTATTTTCCAGGTACACAATGCCGTTAAGCTGCCCCTGATTCACCAGGGGAAAACACATAACCGATTTGATGTTATTGTGTTGAATATACGGATCATGCATAAAATTGCCATCAGTGGCAGCATCATCCAACACAATCCTCTCACGTGTACGCACCACATAGTCCACCAGTACAGGTGACACGAGCGCATAAGTACGCAGATCGAGCGCCTGTAACACATTGATGTCGGGGCTATCAACATCACCATGGGCTTCGATTACCCATGCCCTGGCACGCTCTAGAATCAGAGCGCCCCGTTGGGCACCGGCATTTTCGATCACAATCCGGATCATTTTTTTAAGCAGATGTTCCAGTTCAATTTCGCCAGCCAGGGCCTGCGAGGCTTTAATCACAGTTACCAGATCAAGCACCACACTGTCGGTTCTATCGGTAGAACGACGGATGGAAGCATGATTGCCGGATTGCCGGAACCCGTGGGGGTGGCCGATCTCATCGGGAACCAGAACAGAGGTATATTGCTGTTGTAACTGGTCAACTTTAGCTCTGGCCCCCCACTGGCTATACAGGTCGTAGGCGGCGTGCAGATAAACCTGAGCCAGTTTTGTTTTGCCCCAGGCCAGATAGAACCGGGCAGCAAGTTCATTGGCCAGAGCTTCTTCCTGCCCATAGCCATGTTTTTTGGCCCCGGCAATGGCTTGATCATACCAATCCATTGCCGCCAGGCGATCTTCTAAAACACGATAACGTTCCGCCTCTACCAGATCATACTTATGTTGATAATTCATCGGCGCACGGGCGGCCCAGCGGTGCAATTTTGCCTGATTCAGCTCAACTTCGTGCATACTCTCAGCCTGAGCGATAGGATCGCAGTCGGCATAGATCGCCAGTCGCACCAGCGAGTCGTAGAAATAGGTAACGACACCAGCTACAGTTGCGGCCATGCCTGGCACATCAGCAATATAGTGCTTCGCCCGATTGGCATACTCTACAGCCTGCGCATACTCACCAAACAGATAGCACAGGATCGTTTTATGCAAATACAAACTATGTAATGAATTGTTCTCGCCAGTCTGCTGCAGTCGCAATAACAAATATTCCTCATCGCATGCGTCTCCCACCAGCAAACAGGGATGCTGCGATGTGCCTAATAAGTTTAACACGGCTTGTTGACAAATACCGGCATAGTTATAAGGGCTTTCCTGGTGAAGGTTGTACACAGCAGCGCGAAAGAGGGCTATGTCCGTGGCAAGCGTCGGCAATTCCTGGCCAATGAAATAGGCATTTGATATGTGATGCACAATGCAAAACGTGGCAAATTGCAAGTCACCGGTTTCTATTCCCCGTTGATACCCCTCATGCAGGGACGCCAGTGTTTCGGCAATCGTAGCTTGCCAGTGGTGAATAAACACATAATACATAAAACAGGTTCTGGCATGCAGCTCGCTGGCATGCAGGTGTGTGAGCAAACTCAAGGCCAGTTGGCCAAAAGCATAGCCATTCTCGACATCTTCTACGATGCCACACAGCAGCGTGCCATACGAAACATAGGCATACACAGACATGGCCGTGTTACCGTCGGCTATCGATAGCAGCAACTGACGAGCAATCAGCAGGGGGAAGAGGGGCGGCGCAACCAGGTACGTAGCAGCACCTACACTGAGCATAATCCGCATAGCTGCCAGGCTAACCGGGTTTGTCATCAAGGGCAGGTCTAAGAGGGCTGATACAGGCTGGCCCGCCAGAGCTGTTTGCACATCTTGAAAGGTCTGCTTGATCTCTGCCGATCCGGGCTGGTCGGGAAACGTAATACCTAACTCGTGCAGCACCTCCAGACCCAGTTGCAAAGCTGCCTTTAATTCATTCTGGGCAACCATAGATAGGATCTGGATCTCATAGACTTTCACCCTGTCCAGCAAGCTGGTTGCCTGCTGCAACACCTGTGCTACCCGCTGCTCCATCTGGGCAAAATCACCGATGAAATAGGCTACCTCGGCGAGATCCTGGTGCAGAGAAAGGGCAAGTGCATAGCAAGACTGCCAGCAGTTGGTGGGTAAAAGATTCAGCCCCACCGTGAAATAGTCTATGGCCGTGGTATAGGCAGTTGCTGATCGCGCTTTACGCCCGGCTTGTAGATTGAGTTGGGCCAGAGATTGACGCTCAGACGGATCATCGATTAGCATCAACCCGGCATTCAACTGGTTGACGATCTCGAATAGATACTCTTCCAACTTGCCTTCAGGTGTATTCGCCAGATACAAACGACCAATCATCAGATGAATCGCCGGACGCTGAGCCTCTGGTATAAGGGAATAGGCCGCCTGCTGCACACGGTCATGCAGAAATCGATAGACTGGAGTTTGAACAAGCGAAAGCCTGGCAGTGATCATGTCTGCCGCACAGTTTCTTTCCGAAAAGAAGCTATATGTCTTACTGAGTGGGAACACAAACCCTGCCTGTACCGCCTGCCAGACATCTGCGGCAGTTGGGCCAGGTGACTGCCGGCGTACAATAGCCAGCATGTCCAGGTCAAATTGATTGCCTATACACGCGGCTACCTGTAATATCTCTTGAGTTGCCAACGGTAATTTCTGTAACTGGATCGCCATAAACGCGACTACATCTTCAGACAACGCCCTGACACTGACACTGGCCAGATCACATTGCCAGTACCCCACAGCCGGATCAAAGGTTATCAACCCCTCGTTATAGAGTGACTTGAGAAATTGACGCACAAAAAAGGGATTGCCACGTGTTTTCTGATACACCAGACTGGTTAAGGGGCTGGCCAGGTCAGGCGTACAATTCAGAGTATCAGCAATCAGATGATTAATATCAGACGACAGGAGCGGTTCAGGAGTCAGGGTTGTGAGGGGTGACCTGTGTTTTGTTAATGTATGCAGCATCAGCATCAGTGGATGTGTGGCAGATATTTCGTTATCGCGGTAGGCTCCCAGCAGCAACAGATACGCTATGCGAGTCTCGCCTGACAATAATTGAAGCAAATGCAGTGACGCCGCATCGGCCCACTGCAAGTCATCAAGGAAAATCACCAGCGGATGCTGTGGGCTGGCAAATACCTGGATAAACTTCTGGAGTAACACATGCAAGCGATGCTGGGCGGCTGTGCCGGGCAGTTCCGGCACAGCTGGCTGAGGGCCAATAATGCGTTCCAGGTCAGGAATCACATCAATGATTACCTGTCCAAGCTCTCCCACTGCCGACAGGATGTTTGACTGCCACTGTTGCCGCTGGGCATTGGGCGTATCCAGGAGTTGCTCAATCAAGTTACTGAACGCCTGGATAAACGCCGAGAAAGGAATGTTCCGCTTAAACTGATCAAACTTGCCGCGCATGAAATAGCCACGTTGCTGCACGATCGGTTTGTGAACTTCGTTGACAAGCGCAGTTTTGCCAATGCCAGCCGACCCATTCACCAGAACTATCTCAGTATGACCACGTGCCACACGTTCAAAGGCTGCCAGTAGGGCAGCAACTTCGGCTGTGCGACCATACAGTTTTTCCGGGATCATGAAGTGATCAGATGGATCATGCTGTCCTAATGCAAAAACCGGAATATGTGCCTGTGTCTGCCAGAATTGCCAGCAGACATCCAGGTCGTGTTTGATCCCGCGGGTACTCTGATATCGATCTTCGGGCGCTTTGGCCATGAGTTTGAGTATCAGATCGGATATCACGGTGGGCAGATCTGGATTCAACCTATGCGGTGTGACAGGTGTTCTGGCCAGATGAAAATGCACCAGTTCCATGGGGTCATCGGCCGCAAATGGCAGCTGGCCGGTTAACAATTCATAGAATGTTACCCCCAACGCATAAAAATCGGTACGGTAGTCTACCGTGCGGTTCATACGTCCGGTCTGTTCTGGCGACAGGTACGCCAGAGTGCCTTCAAGCACATGAGGGTTTTTTAACGCGGGTGTTTCGCGGCTCAGGGTAGTAGCCAGCCCAAAGTCAATGATGGTAAGCTGACCAGTGCGCGTATTGAACACCATATTCGCAGGATTAAGATCCTTATGAATAACCCCGGCTGCATGAATACCAGCAAGCCCGTTGACTATCTGCGTCGCCAGAGCGAGAAAATCGAGAATTGAGCTGATGGGAGTGATAGTCGGGTGACCTTTTGCCAGCACATAACACAAAGCTTCACCGCCGGAGTCCTCTAGCACCAGCATCGGGTTGTTCTGATAAGACTCCAGGGCATAGGCTTTGATGACATGATCTCCATGCAAACGGCGGATCATCTCGTATTCATGGATGGCACGTGCCTGTGCTACCAGAGCCAGATGATCCTGTTTCAGGATCTTCAGAATGACCGGGTATTGATCTGACTCGCGCATGGCCCGATAGACTAGCGTATCAGCACTCTTGTAGAGAAGGGATACTATTTGATAGCCAGGTATGTTCTCATCTCGCCGTTGCATATAATCCCTCCGCTATGTAGTACGATATATTTCTATGATAGTCACCAGCATATTATCTTGCAAGATGCAGACGTGCGCTGGTTTGTTGTGGATTGTTAACGTATCGAATAGACGGAGAACGGAGGGATCCAATAACATGGGGGCATTGCGAAGGACAGGCTCTACGGAGACAACAGGAGGATAAGGTCAGACATAAACTGATTCAGATCAATTGGTTTGAGGTAAAACAGATTAGCACCAGCCGCCAGGCACATCTGCTCGATCAAGGAATGCCCCGAAATCATCACAATCGGGGTGGTGATCTGACGCGACCGCAGCATACGCATAAGATCAAGCCCATTCATAAGCGGCATAGTATAGTCGATAATAAACAGATCGCCGCCGTGCTGTCCATACAAGTGGATCGCTTCCACGCCATTGTGGGCGATAAAAACCTGGGCTGATGGATATATGCGCTTGACGATGCTTGCCATCAGAGAACATGTGGTTTCGTCATCGTCGGCAATAATGATAGAGTAGGAAGAGCGCATCATAAAACTCCAGTGTGACAAACAGATGTCAACGTCTTGAGATCATATTGAGAACGGACTGCAGCGTATTCAATACCTCGTCTATCTGTGCTTCGGCCTGCTGCCGTCTGACGCGTTCCTCACTAAGAAGCACGTCGGCTGCGTCTAGCGCATTTGCACTGAGAACGGCATAGAGTGAAGATTGCAATTCTTGTACCTGTGTTTCGGCTTGCTGTCGCTTGACGCGTTCCGCACTGATAAGCTGATCGGCTGCTTCCAGGGCATGGGCAAGGATACGCACCTGCCGCTCCAGACTTACTCTGGATTGTTCCTCGGCCATTGTGCATCGGCATACGGCTTCATGTTCAGTCTGGAATGTGTGGTTGAACACTTGCATGGTAATAAGCTCCTACATGAAAAGCGAAAAGGAGAAAGTAGCGCATAAAAAGCCAGCGATCAAATGTCTAATGTGAACATAGCCGATGAACGGTAGGGGCAACCGGACGGTTGCCCCTACCTCCCTATTTTCATCCCAACGGTGTGTGCCCTGGCGTATGGCAAACTGGTGTATCGACCACCACACAACCCGTGTCAAAGAACTGCTGCCACGGCTTGCTCAGGCACGCTTCGGCAGTGGCGGCATCCAATGGCGCAGCAAAAACATACCCTTGCGCATAGTCACACTGCATGGTGCGCAGGTGGGCTAGATGAGACTCTGTTTCAGCCCCCTCGGTGACAACCGTCATTCCTAGCGTATGCGCCAGGGTTACCAGTGCCTGTATAATCGCACGATCCTGCGCGTGTGTCTCGACATGTTGCACAAAGGCACGATCAATCTTGAGGGTGGTGATCGGAAAGCGTTGCAGATAGCTTAAAGACGAATAGCCAGTGCCAAAATCATCCAGGCTGATCTGCACACGCAAAGCCCGCAACTGTTCCAGCAGGGCCAGGGCGATGTCTGGGTATTGGATAAAGCTGCTCTCCGTGATTTCCAGATTCAGCATCTCTGGCGGCAGTTTGGTCTCGGCAAGCACCTGCTGCACCGTCTCAACCAGATCGGCATACATCAGATGGTTAGCCGACAAGTTTACATTCATACTCAGAGGTGGCAGCGACGTATACTCAAGCTGCCAGGTCTGCATCTGAAGACAGGCTGCCCGCAGCACCCAGCGGTCAATAGCAACACTCAAGCCCATTTCTTCGGCCAGCGGCAGAAACGTGGCAGGAGGCAATAATCCCCGCTGCGGATGTTGCCAGCGCACCAGGGCTTCAAAACCGTGCAGATAGCCGGTGGATAGATCAATAATGGGCTGATAATACACCCGCAGTTCCTGACGTTCCAACGCCCGGCGCAGATCAGTCGCCAGGGTCAGACGTGTCGTCGCCTGTAGATGCATAGCCGTGTCAAAGACTACCGTGCAACGTCGTCCCTCTGCTTTCGCCTGAGACAGAGCTATATCGGCATCGCGCAGCGGATCGGAGGAAGGACGCGCACTGATTGTACTCAAGGCAATGCCAATACTAACCGTTACAAAGGTTTCTGCCGTATCAACACAAAGTGGAGACACAAACGCCTGCTGCACGCGATCAGCCACAGAACTCACCAGTGCATCGTTGGTGACATCATCTAGCAGGATGGCAAATTCATCGCCACCTAAGCGAGCCAGCAACGCCTGTTGCGGCAGGCAAGCCTTGAGTCGTTGGGCAATAGCCACCAGAAACTGATCACCCATCATATGCCCCAGGCTATCATTGATTGTCTTGAAATGGTCAATATCGATCAAGAGCATCGCAAAATCTGTACCTGATCGCTGGCGAAGCTGCTCCAGATGCTCGTTGAAGCGTACCCGATTGGGCAACCCGGTCAGGGCATCATAGAAAGCAAGCTGATGTAAGCGAACTTCGTTTTGCTTGCGGTTGGTGATATTACGTACTACTGCCAGTATTTGATCGGTGGCACAGGGTGCCAGGCGTATCTCGTAGGTGCAATTCTGGATACTCCACTCGAAGATTTGCATAGTACCCGTGGCAAGCAAGTCGTTCCTGGCCTGTTCACAGTAGTCACACAGATCTGGTGGCAACGAGGTACGCCAGTTCTGCCCGATCATCTGCGCTAGCGATATAGGCAGAGGAAAAGATAAACCCAGGTGAACATCCAGGACAACTCCGTCGTGCGTGAAGAGAAAGATCGCGTCGGGCAGGGCCGCAAGCAATGCCCGATTGCGCGCATCGCTGTATGTTAGCGCGGTATGTGCGGCTTCTAGCTGGCTAAACGACTGTTCCAACTGGATGTTGGCCTGGACAAGTTCATTTGTGCGGGCTGCAACACGCTGTTCTAGTCTACTATTGAGTTGTTGTAAGGCTATCTCTGTTTGTTTGCGTGCCGTGATATCTTCTTTGATTCCGACGAAGTGGGTAATCTTGCCCATCGCATCTACAATGGGGGCGATCGCGGCCCATTCCCAGAAAGTACTGCCATCTTTGCGCCGATTGAGCATTTCTCCGCGCCATGGCTGCCCGGACAGAATGGCATTCCACATCGCCTGGTAGGTGTTGGGAGCGGTATAGCCTGATTTGAGCAAACGGGGATTAAGGCCACGTATCTCGTCCAGGGTATAGCCGGTAAGCTGAGTAAACCAGGGGTTGACATACTCGATCTTCCCGGAGACATCGGTGATCACGACAGAACTTGAACTCTGCTCTACCGCATACTGAAATTTGCGCAACTCTGCCTCTACCTGCTTGCGGGATGTGATATCCAGCGATATGCTGCCAAACGCAATCAGCGTACCCCTGGCATTGGTAATGGGAAAGAGCGTATGCAGAAAGATATGTATGCCATCAGCCAGGTTGATCGTATACTCACGGGTGACAGTTTCACCACTTGCGCTGATATAGGCATGGTCGTCATAGACCTGGGCTACCACATCAGGCGGAAAGAAAGCATCGAAAGGCGCTGCGATAATCTCGTCTTCTGTCCGTTGCAATCCTTCACACAAATAACGATTGACGATCAGATAGCGGCCCTGGAGATCGGTTACCCCAATCGCTGCAGGCGCATATTCTAGCAGTGCATGGAGCAAAGCCAGGTTCTCTTGCAACATCGGTTCCACAGTCTGGGGGATACTGACGCATGCATCAGCTTGCTCCAGGAGACCACGCAGGCGTTCACACTCGGCATGCAGGTCATTGATTTGTTGGCGCTGGGCTGCGATTTTTTGTTCGAGATCAGCCATATGTTGCCGACTTATCTTATTGTTAAACGTATGGAACGGATGCATCTGCCTGGAGTCAACCATTGTATTTCTCCTACGCTGCTGATTGTACTCGCCTTGCAACAACATACCAGGCAAACGACGCTGGCACGATGGTGTGTATCAAGGTTAGCGTACCTTTGTTTTAGCATTGTGTGCTGTATCCATACATTCAACGCTCACCGGGTTCATGTGGCATGTACGTCTGGATATAGCATAACCCGGTTCATTCTGGGAGGGAAGAACACGAGTGTCGAGAGTGTATCGAAGATTGATCAACAAAAAATGAATATAGGGGTTGGTAATCAATCAGTAGCGTCATCCAGGCCAGACAACATATAGCCGGTGCCGCGCACATTAACCAGGTAGCCAGGCGCAAGTTTGCGGCGCAGATTATAAATATGGGCACGCAACAAACTCTGTGCATCCGCATCGCTGGTAGCATAATCATAGACATGCGAGACAATCTCGTGATAGGTATGAACTTGTTCGGGGGCCTCAGCGAGGCATTTCAGGATGGCATATTCAATTGGCGTCAGGCGCAGAAGCCGCTGGTTAAAGGTAGCTGTGTGACGTAGTAGATCGATCTGCAGCAACCCGACCTGAAGCATGCTATGTACAGATAGCCCCGCCCCATTGTTGTTGTTGTTGTTACTTACCAGAACGGGATCGGTTATCTGTGGCTGGGCATGGGGGTGACCTTTCAACTGCGCCAGAGCCAGGTCGATCATATGAGTTGCTTCAGCACGGCGTATCTCGGCTTTGCGCTTTTCCACGGCGTTGGCAACACTTTTTAGCAGCGATTCGGGGGCAAAGGGCTTGGTCATGTAATCATAGGCATCCGCCCGCAGGGCGGCGATGGCTGTGTCAAGGGCACGATATCCTGTCATAACGATTACCATAGGAGGATGCGCCTGCTGGTGCGCGGTATGCAGCACCTCAATTCCATCAACCTCGCCCATACGAATATCGGTGATGACCACATCAAAATCATGTTCTTCCAACAGATCAATTGCTGCTTCGCCAGTCGGCGCCGCAATGACAGTATACCCTGCACGTTCGAGAAGGGCCGTAAGCACCTGGCGTGCAGTGCGATCATCTTCAACACACAGGATGCAAGCAGTCATAAAAACACCTCTTATACGACCTTAGAAAGTAAGCTTGAAAGTACTCCCTTTCCCAGCAGTACTATACACCGTAATGGTGCCAGAATGCCGCGCCACAATCTGCTGAACCACAGCTAAACCCAGGCCTGTTCCCTGGGGTTTAGTCGTGAAAAATGGATCAAAAATACGTGCCTGGGCATTGGCACTGATGCCAACACCCGTATCACCAATTTCAATCACCAGACGGGCGGTGTTGCGGGTATAGGTACGAATCTTCAGCACACCCCCACCCGGCATCGCATCAATTGCATTGACAATCAGGTTTAGAAAGACCTGGGTCATTTCGCCAGACGATCCATACAGGGGCGGTATATCTGGCGATAGTGCCAGATCCACCCGGATATCATGATGGGTTCTGGCACTTTCTGTCATCAAGAGGACACGTTCCAACAGCAGGTTGATCGATACCGGCCCCTGCTCCACAGTAAGATCGCTACCCGAACGATACAACGATAGTACCTGTTCCAGAATGCCGCTGATACGGATGATCTCTTCGCGTGCGAGTTGTAGATAGGGATTATTTTGCCCAGGATTCTGATCATCAGCCAGAAAGAGGCAGCTCTGGATCGACTGAAGCGGGGTGCTGATCTCATGTGCAACAATGGCCGCCACTTTGCCACTGGCGGCAAACTGTTCCTTCTGGATCAGTAAGTTCTCAAGGTGTAGTTGTTCTGTAACGTCTTTGATATGCACAATTACATGGGGGCCACGTGGAGGTACACCAGCCAGCGAGAGCGTCTGGATATCGAGGGTGCGTACCTGGTTGCCTTGATGATACTGCTCACGACCACGCCGCTCACGAGCATCGTGCAGGGTATCCATAATCCACGGCGCGGGAAGTAAAGGATTGGATCGGGCATGCACATCACGCCAGTTTCTATGGAGAAGCATGGCTGGTTGTGTACCCAGCAGATCTGCCAGCGTCTGATTGACCGCCAGAATAACGCCCTGTGGATCAAGCAGCATAAGACCATCATCCAGGCCATCAAAGAGACCCATCAGAATGTCGCGGCTCTCTACCAGTTGTTCTGCCAGTTCGGTAAGCTGGCGGTTTGTATTTTTGAGCGATAGCTCGAAATGCTTGCGGTCGGTAATATCTGTAATCGTAACAATACATCCGATCAGATCGCTTGCTTCATTATACAATGGCGATACCGTTGCCAGAACAGGTACATCTGTCCCATTACGATGGGGTAGTACCAGTTCGACTGATTGGCCGCTGCTATTTTGCGGGGTTGTCGGCAAGCAATTCATGATCTGCTTCAGCGGGACATACATGTGCTGTACGACGGGAACGTCTGGTTGATGTATCTCAGCAGCCGTCCAGCCAAACAGATGCTCGGCGGCCTGGTTCCAGTACAGGATGTGCCCATCGATCTGTATGGCAACCACCGCCTGCCGCACGGCTTCCAACAGCCTGGACTGAAAACGCACCTGTTCGTCGGTGCGGCGTTTTTCTGCCCGCAACCGGCTTGCCTGTAGTGCCTGGCGTACTGCTTCGCCAAGCCGCATCAACCGATCTTTCAGTAAATAATCGGTGGCTCCCTGACGCATGCATGCCACGGCGATTTCCTCACTAATCGCGCCGGTGACAACAATAAACGGAATATCGAGCTGGCGGGCCTGCAATATCTGTAATGCACCTAAGGCATCAAAGGCTGGCAGCGTATAATCTGCCAGGATAATCTCAATCTCGGGTGTCAGGTGCGCTAGATATTCTGCTTCCGTCTGGGCAACCTGACATTCTGGTGCAAAGCCATCCTGTTGCAGCGCATGGATCATCAGCCGCAGATCCATTGGATTATCTTCGAGTATCAATACACGTAAAGGTCTATGCATAAATTTGTATGGACAGGAATGCAATCTACCCCATGCGGGTATAGCCAACAGAACAATGGATGTAACCGTTCAGGTGGGGTGGTCGGGAGGGGCAACGCCCCTCCCGGAGTCTCTTCTTCTTGGCCCGTTTTCGCGGCAAAGCCAAAACGGGCCGAAAAGACGGTTTTGCGGGGGCCGCAGGCCCCCGCGCCCCCGCTGGCGTAGGTACCGCCTGAACGGTTACACAATGGATTTGAATTTTATTGTAGCGGATGTTGCAGTAAATAATTGAATAGATTTCATGGAGAAAACATCACCGTTTCAATTTATCAGCTATATCATTACCGCACTACCGACTTATGATTAATCGTAAGCCTGATTCACTTTTTATTGATCAATCTTTGACACACTCTCGACACTCACACTCTTCCCTATATGGTCATCCCCCGTTATGCTATGTTCAGCCACAGGCAAGCATCTGGCTCTTGTAGGCAAGCAACATATAAAGATAAGAAGAAGGTTACACAATGGCTACAGCTCTGCGTGTACTCATGGTTGAAGACAATCCGGTTGATGCACATATGGTACGCCATGCCTTAAAGCAAGATGGCTTTTTGCTCAGTTGGCAGTGTGTACAGACCGAAGCCGATTATCTACACCATTTGCATTCGGACATCGATATTATTCTGGCAGACTACACGCTGCCCACATTTGATGCACTCCGCGCACTCCAACTGCTTCAGGAACAACATCTGGATATTCCCTTTATTGTTGTCACCGGTAGTGTGAGTGAAGAGACCGCTGTGCGCTGTATGAAGCAGGGTGCATCTGATTATCTGATCAAAGATCGCCTGACTCGTTTAGGCGAAGCGGTACGTCTTGCCCTGCAGGCTTATAACATCCGCCAGGAGAAACGTCTGTCTGATATGGCCCTGCGATACGCCAATGCACAATTGTTAACAGCCTATGATGCTACGATTGAAGGCTGGGCGCATGCTCTGGAATTGCGCGATGTCGAAACCGAAGGACATGCCCGCCGGGTGACAACCATGACCGTTGCGCTGGCGCAGGCGATGCATGTAAGCGAAGCAGACCTGGTGCATATCCGCCGGGGGGCACTCTTGCACGATATTGGCAAGATGGCCATTCCCGACAGTATCCTGTTCAAGCCAGGCCCATTGACAAGCGAAGAATGGGAGATGATGCGTCTGCATCCTGTATTTGCCTACGAGATGCTTGCTTCAATCGAATTCCTGCGCCCGGCATTAGATATCCCCTATTTCCACCACGAAAAATGGAACGGTAGCGGCTATCCGCATGGCCTCATTGCTACCCGCATACCCCTGGCTGCACGTATCTTTGCGGTTGTGGATGTATGGGATGCGCTGCGCTCGAAACGGCACTATAAGCCAGCATGGTCGGAAAGTGAAGCATCTAGCTATATTCAGGCCCAGGCCGGGCAGCACTTTGATCCGGATGTGGTAGACATATTTCTGCAACTGCAGCGCGAAGGCCAGTTTATAAACGCCCAATCTATAGAGACTATAGCACCGAGACAGCCCTCCGTGCTACAAACTCTGGCATATGCCGCTGGTCAGGGATAGGGCATAGTGTCTAACGCCTGTTATGGATCAGACACACGTGGTGAGAAGAAAAACACGTAACTCATAGTATAAGTACCTGCTACCAGAGAAAGGGAAACCCATGATTAGCCCATCAGATGCATCTGTGGTTGTGGTTGAAGACAACGCCGATAACCTCTTTATTGTGAGTGACATTCTGCGGGAAGATGTTCGGGTCAAGTATTGCAATGGGCGTGCATCAGGGCGGCAATTTTTCAAATTGCTGGAACGCATGGATATGTCGCAGATCAATCTCATCCTGCTGGATATCCAGATTCCATACGAAGACGGGTATATGGTGCTCAAGCAGATCCGTGCTATCCCACAGTTAGAGCAAACCAGGGTTGTGGCCTTTACCGCGAATGTGATGCCGCATGATGTGCAGCGGGCGCGCGAGGCTGGCTTTAATGGGTTCATTGGCAAGCCGATCGATGCTGACCGTTTCCCTGAACAGATTCGGCGCATTCTGCAGGGTGAAGCCGTGTGGGAAGCACGTTGACGACATCAGCGGCTGGCAAACATAACGCTTCAATAAACTGAAAATATCCACGGCAGTAAGGAGAAATCCTATGCAATCAACTGCTCATATTCAAGCCAGGCATCATATCTCACAGATCGTGCTGTTCTGGATCATTCTTGTCACCTTGCTTCTACATGGATGTAGCACCTCACCAACCACGGTATACCACGTAGGCATTATTGGTGGGGTTGAAGCGTTTGCAGCCATAGCCGATGGTTTTAAAGCTGGAATGGCTGACGCAGGGTATATCGAAGGCCAGAATATTATCTACGATGTCCATATTGCCAACTTTGACCCGGTAAGCCAGCAGGATGTCATTGATCAATTTATCGCCGATCAAGTAGATTTAATTTTTGCTTTTCCCACCGAGCCAGCCGTAGCAGCTAAAGCGGCAACCGCAACTAGCATCCCCATTGTTTTTTCAATTGCGGGTATTGAAGGCAATGACCTGGTTGAAAGTGTACGCCAGCCGGGTGGCAATATTTCAGGTGTACGCTACCCCGGGCCTGACCTGGTAGTCAAGCGATTTGAGTTCTTGATCGAACTGCATCCTCAGATCAAACATCTCTTCATTCCCTATGACCCCACCTATCCAAATGGCCCACCTGCGCTGGAAGCACTGCGACCGGTTGCAAAATCTCATGGGGTTACATTGTTAGAAACGCCTGTCAGTAGTATTGAAGAGCTGCAAACCGCCCTGCAAGAGCGTGCGGCAATGGCAGATCCTGGTATAGATGCGGTACAGATTCTGCCTGAAGCGATTACACAGTCGCCTGATGGCTGGGCACTGATCAGCGCATTTGCGCAGGAACAGCATGTGCCGCTGGTAGGGAGCATGCTTGCATCGGCAGATATCGGTGGGGTGTTTAGTTACTGTGTAGACTTCACTGAAGTTGGCGCTCTGGCCGCTCCGATTGCCGATAAAATCCTCACAGGAACGCCAGCTGGAACCATTCCCCTGGTTAGTCCGGAAGCACATCTACGCATCAATTATCGTATGGCGCAAAACCTGGATCTAACTGTGCCAACCGGTCTGTTGAATCAGGCAGACGAGATCATTCGTTGAACGTGTTTGCGCAAGGAATATTGCATCCATCACGAGTCATAATCATGCGCCAACGCTGGCTCCCCTCAAATCTCTACCTTCGGATTGTGCTGGCGATGATCCTCAGCATCACAATCGTGCTGGCTGTCCTGACAGCGTGGATCGTGAGCAACTCGCAAGTACGGCTGAAGGACGAGATGCTTATGCAAGGACAAACTCAACTCAAGATTCTGACCCACGCTGCAAGCGTTTATTTTGCTCAGCAGGATGCACATCAGCTTATCTTAACCGGTATGGCAGCAACTGAAAGCGGTCAACCTCAATTTGTAGCATTCTATTCAGTAACAGGCAACCTGTTAGCTGCGGCCGCCGCCCCAAACGCTCCCGACACAGCACGTGTTGCGTTTGGCGATTTGCCGCTGCAGGCGCATATGAGTGGTGATACTCAGACACGCTGGATGAACGATTACCTTGAGATCGCCCAGCCGATCATTTATCAGGGACAGCCATCCGGGATGGTCGCGCTCCGGCTTGGAACCGAAGAATTGCAGGAAACCTTCAAGCGTGAGTTGCTACAGAATATTGTCACCGCTCTGGTTCTTGTGGTAGTCCTTAATCTGGTTGTAGGGCTGCTGCTCTGGCAGTTCATGATCGTACCATTGCGGCGGCTCAGCGTTGCGTCCGACCAGATTGGTGCGGGTGTCTGGGTCGATCCTCCCGGACAGGAGCGATCAGACGAGTTTGGCACGCTTGCCCGTTCGTTTGGCCACATGGTACAAGCCTTGCGTGCCCGCGAGATCCAACTGCAGGAACAGATTGTCACGATCCAGTCGCTTAACACCGAGCTGGATGCACGTGTTATTGCACGTACAATCGATTTGCAGCAAAGCAACCAGGAGTTGATCGCAGCCAGGCAGGTTGCCGAAGAGGCTAATCGGCTGAAAAGCCAGTTCCTGGCCAATATGAGCCACGAACTGCGCACGCCGCTCAACGCCATCCTTAACTTCACCAAATTTCTCTCGAAGGAACGCTATGGTACGCTCACAACACGTCAGCTCGATCTGCAACAGCGTGTGCTGTCCAACGCTGAACATCTGCTCGGTCTGATTAATGACATCCTCGACCTGGCCAAGATCGAGTCCGGGCATATTGATTTGTTGCGAGAAGATGTAGATCTTGTGCGGGTGTTGCAAGGGGTTATGGCCACCGCCGTTGGTTTGACCAAAGACAAGGGACTTACGCTCACGTTAGAGACGCCAGATGAACTGCCTCTGATCCACGTGGATAAGATCCGTATCCGTCAAGTGCTGCTCAACCTGCTTTCCAATGCCGCCAAGTTCACCGAACAGGGCGGGATTATCGTGCGTGCCTTGTTGACAGATGATCAGATGATCCGCATTGAAGTGGCGGATACTGGTATCGGCATTGACCCGCACCATCAGGCGATGGTTTTTGAAGAGTTTCGCCAGGTGCAAAACGACTTGCAGCGTGAGTACCAGGGCACGGGACTAGGGCTGCCGATCAGCCATCGCCTGGTGGAATTGCACGGAGGTCATATGGGTGTAGAAAGCACCCCTGGACAGGGATCGATCTTCTATTTCACATTGCCGATTGTCGAGACCATACCCGCATCTCAGCCTTCTATATGGGTACGCACAATGAATGGAAGCGAGCCAAATGAATAGCCGACAATTGTGCAACGTGGGTTTTTAGGGCTGCCGCCCTACAGTTGATGCGTATGAGGGCGATGCCCTTCTCACGTGTAGATTTTTTACGTCGGGACGCGCTTCTGCGCGTCCGCAGGGCGTCTTGATCTGCAAAATATCCGCACGGATAGGCAGAAGCCTGTCCCTACAGATAGCATCACGCTATAAGCCAGTTCTCACGCCAAGGTGCTTGTGTCTCCCTATCTATTACAAATTACCTTGAGACCAGAAAGGATGTTAAACATGGTACATTCATTCAAGCGGAACATCTTTCTACCGTTGTTCGCAATGTTAATGTTCCTGGTATTGCTATCAGTGTCTGCCTGTAATCAGACCTCACCCCCGCAACAGACAGCAACGCCAGTACCTGCGGGGTTTGTTGACACCACGCCTTACACAAAAAAGTCGCCCTATACCTTCTGTTTCAGCAATGCCTCGGCATCAAACTCCTGGCGACTCTCCATGGTTGAACACTTGCGTTACGAGGTTCGACACCATGCTGACATCAAAACTTACCACGAGACTGACGCCAACGACGATCCGGCCAGACAAATCAGCGACATCGAGGATCTGCTGACCCGAGGGTGCGATGTACTGCTCGTCAGCCCGGCGAAGCTAGATGAGATCAAGCCCTCGATCGATACAGCTATGGCGCAAGGTGTCCCGGTAGTGTTGATTGATCGCACGGTAACTGGCGACAACTATGTGTCGTATGTTTCAGCGAATAACTGCACCATGGGGCGATTGCAAGCGGAATGGCTTGTTAAGGAACTGAATGGCACAGGCAATATTGTGCTTCTATCCGGGGTGAAAGAATCAAGCGTAGCTGAGGATCGCATGCGCTGCGCACGCGAGGTCTTTGCCGAATATCCGGAGATCGAAGAACTGGCGCAAGGCTACGCCAACTGGTCGCCAGTCGATGGCAAGAAAATAATGGCGGAATGGCTGAACACGTTTGATCAAATCGATGGGATCTGGTCGGATGGTTCACAAGGTGTAGGCGCAGTGAACGCATACCTGGAAGCAGGCAAACCAATACCGCCGATTACGGGTGCTGATATCAATGTATTTCTGAAACAGTGGAAGCAGCATGGCTTTCCCGCGGTGGCGGTTAGCTATCCGGCGCGAGTGGGGCAACTGGGTGTCACCACTGCGCTTGACATTCTGGCGGGCAAGCCCGTGCCCCATCTGGTTGATATGCCTCAGATCGTGATTACGCACGAGAATCTGGACGAATATGTACGCATGGATCTGCCCGATGGCTACTGGGGCGACTCTGATCCCGAGGTTGTGAAGCTGATGTTTCCGCAGTAACCGGAGTTATACGGTGGGTATGCAAACCGCACGTTTGATCGCCTGAAAGACCAGTTTTGCCTGCGGCAGCAAGAAATATTCTTTTTTTCAAAAAATTTTCCCGTAGGGAAAATTTTTTGAAAAAAAGATCCGTCTTCCACCATGCCGGAGGCGAATCCTGATTATTGGAACGATGACCGCGTACGTCCTGTGAGTAACGGGAGTTACACGGTGGGTATGCAAACCGCACGTTTGATCGCCCGAAAGACCAGTTCCGCCTACAGCAGCAAGGAGTCCATTATTTATGCACGCCAATAGAGGCAAACCTTTGTTTCAACAGTTTGTACAATACTGGATAGCAGCCCTGATCTGGATCATCAGCATAGCGTTGCTGGCAGGTGGATGTGGCACACAGCAAGAGACAGTCTATCATGTCGGTATTCTAGCAGGCATGGATTTTTTTTATGCCAGCATTGACGGCTTCAAAACGCAGATGACCGAATTGGGCTATATCGAAGGCCAGAATATCATGTATGACATCCAGCAAACTACTTTTGATATAGCCGCATATAAGCGCGTTCTGCAGCAATTTGTGGCGGATCAGGTCGACTTGATTTTTGTGTTTCCAACTGAAGCTTCGCTCGAAGCAAAAGCCATCACCCATGACAGCAATATCCCGCTGGTCTTTGCCCATGCCTCTATTGAAGATACAGGCTTGATCCAGACAATGCTCGAACCTGGCGACAACATCACCGGAGTGCGTTACCCCGGACCAGAAATTGTACTCAAGCGCTTTGAGATTATGCATGAATTGTTTCCTGAAGCCAGACGATTATGGGTGCCCTATCAACGTGACTACCCGTCTGTGTCTCATCAGCTTGCGATATTACGCCCCGCCGCTATAGCAGAGGGAATTACCTTGATCGAAACACCTGCTGCTAATGCAGCCGAACTTGAGGCTCATTTGCAAGCCCTTGCAACACCGGCTGATCCTGGCATCGATGCCATTCTGTTTCTCTCCGAGCCACTGGTTGTAGATCCCACTGTAATGGCCGTCATATCCCACTTTGCATCCGAATATAGGCTGCCCATGGGTGGCAACATAACAGCGACGGAAGGCTACAGGTCGCTTTTTAGCCTGACTACTGACAGTTTTGCTACAGGCAAGCAAGCAGCACTTCTAGCCGACAAAGTCCTTACCGGTACACCTGCTGGTATGGTGCCAGCTGCATCCGCCGAGACGCGGCTTCAGATTGATTATACGATGGCTCAGACCATAGGAATATCGGTGCCGGAAGGTCTGTTGTATCAGGCAGACGAAGTAATTCGCTAAATCTTTCTATCAAAGCCGGAGCGAAACTAGTTATGATAATCAAACCTCGCTTTCAGTCTATCAGACGACCCTATGCGGTGATGCTCGTCTGGATTATCAGCATAACTCTGCTGGCAGGTGGGTGTGGCTCACAGCAAGAGACAGTCTACCACGTAGGTATTCTATCTGGCTCCGATGCGTTTCTGGACATAGCTGCCGGATTCAAAGCCAGCATGACCGAGGCCGGTTATATCGAGAGCCAGAATATTATCTACGACATGCAGACTTTGAATGTCGATCCGGCAGGCGAACAACGCATAGCCCGAAAATTTGTCGAGAACCAGGTTGACCTGATTTTTGCCTTTCCCACTGAACCGGCCTTAGCAGCAAAGATCGCCACTCAGGGGACAGATATTCCCGTGATATTTGCCTTTGCTGGCATTGAAGAGGCCCATCTGGTCGACAGTGTGCGCGAGCCGGGCGGCAATATCACCGGGGTACGCTTTCCTGGGCCGGAACAAACCAGCAAGCGCCTTGAGCTTTTGCTCGAACTGGCTCCTCAGGTCAAACGTGTCTGGATTGGTTATGACCAGCATTATCCTACGAATGCCCCTTCACTGGCGGCATTGCGCCTGACGGCCAGCGCACTGGAAGTAACGCTGGTAGAAGTTCCCGTCACTACGCTGGCAGAACTTGCAGACGATCTGGCAGCGCGGACACAGGCAGATGATCCGGGTATGGATGCTCTGCTGCTTATGCCGGATATCTTTAACCATTCACCAGAAGGTTGGGACATAATCCGCACTTTTACCACCAGGCATAACCTGCCCCTTGCCGGTAGCTTTCGCTATACGGTGGATCAAGGCGCAGTTTTTGGCATAGCTAACGATCTATTTAAAGTAGGCGAACTGGCCGCCCCGATGGCCGATAAAGTCCTGACAGGCACCCCGACTGGCAGTATCCCGGTGGTCTCACCCGAGAAAGACCTGTGGATTAATTATCGTGTCGCCCGGGATCTGGGGTTAACCGTACCAGCAGGACTGTTGAGCCAGGCTACCGAAGTCATCCGTTAGATCCAGCAAATACACACATAAGGTGAAACGGCAATGAAGAAGCGAAGGAAGCAACCCCAGGCGGCTCAGAGTCTGGCTACAACTCTGGCCCTGGCATTCTTTACCTTGAGTATGGTGGCACTTCTGGTTTCCAGTAGCTTACAGCTTTTATCGGGCATCCAGACGCAGCAGCGCGCTATTGCTAGTAATCAACAACTCATCGCCCAGGACGCAGCCTCAACCGTCAGCAGTTTCATTCAGGAGAAATTCAGCACACTGGAGACAACGGTCTGGCTAACCGACCTGGACACAGCGTCCGCAGAAGAACAGACAACGCTGCTCCAGAGCCTGTTAGGGCTTCAGCCTTCCTTTCGTCAGTTGGTTGTGTTAAACACCCGGGAAGAGATCGTGGCCCAGGCCTCGCGTGTCTCGCTGAGAGCATCCGGGCAACCTGGCGATCAGCTTACGACAAAACTGCTAACCGAAGCCCGCCAGAATCTGCACTATATCAGCCCGGTCTACATTGACCCGATCACCAGTGAACCGCTGGTGACCATGGCTGTGCCAATAATCAATATCTTTAAAGAATTCCAGGGCCTGCTGGTAGCCGAAGTAAACTTGAAGTTTATATGGGAACTGGTCGATAGTCTCAACGTCGGTGATGCCGGTCATGCATATGTAGTTGATCGGCAGGGCAATCTGCTGGCATTCGGCGATGCAGCTCTGGTGCTCAAGGGCGAAAACGTTGGCCGTGTCCACGCAGTGCAGGATTTTATCCAGAACTCGGCAGAAGTCAATGCGACCGAAGTGCATACCTATCGCGGCATTACGGGCGACAGGGTGACAGGGACGTATGTTTCGCTGGGAACGCCTGATTGGGCGGTTGTCACCGAGTTGCCCTGGGAGGAAGCCTACCGCACGCTTATCTGGAACGTCCTGCTATCTATTGGCATCATTCTGGTCATGGCCGTTATTGCTGGTATTCTGGGCGTCTATCTTGCCCGGCGTCTGGCAGTACCGCTGGTCAATTTGATGGACACAGCCACCCGCATTGCGGGCGGCGAGCACGAGTTACAGGCGGTTGTCGGTGGCCCAAAGGAGGTTGCCAGCCTGGCTGTGGCGTTTAACAGTATGACTGCCGAGTTGCGCCAGATACTTGAAGATCTGGAACAGCGTGTGGCGCAACGTACGGCTGATTTACAGCGCACCAATCAGGAACTGGTTGTGGCTAAACATGCTGCCGAGGAAGCTAACCGCCTGAAAAGTCAGTTTCTGGCCAATATGAGCCATGAGTTGCGTACTCCTCTCAATGCCATCCTCAACTTTACGCGCTTTCTGAGCAAGGAACGTTATGGTAGCCTGACCACACGCCAGCAGGATTTACAGCAACGTGTGCTGAGCAATGCCGAACATCTACTCGGTTTGATTAATGATATCCTCGACCTGGCCAAGATCGAGTCCGGGCGGATCGAGTTGTTCCCCGAACAGGTCGATCTGATACCGGTGTTACAGGGTGTCATGGCTACCGCTGTCGGCTTGACAAAGGATAAAGGGCTTATGCTAAACCTGGACACCCCCGACGAGCTGCCGCTGGTTCAGGTCGACAAGACGCGCATTCGCCAGGTGCTGCTCAACCTGCTCTCGAATGCCGCCAAGTTCACTGAGCAGGGCGGGATTACCGTGCGTGCCTTGTTAACGGATGATCAGATGATCCGCATTGAAGTGGCAGATACTGGTATTGGCATTGACCCGCACCATCAGGCGATGGTTTTTGAAGAGTTTCGCCAGGTACAGAACGACTTGCAGCGTGAATATCAGGGAACGGGCCTGGGCCTGCCCATCAGCAGACGCCTGGTCGAGATGCACGGTGGCACAATGAGTATCAAGAGCACCCCTGGCCAGGGCAGCACCTTTAGCTTTACCCTACCAATTGCCCCCCTGGTACAACCAGACAGTGTGCCAGATCTGGTAGCCTTACCGGTTGCCCTGGCAACCGAAGGACGCCCGATCATCGTGGTGGTAGACGATGACCCGGCCACCCAAGAAATACTGCGTGACTACCTGGAAGGGGCTGGCTATGCCGTTCAGCCGGTTCTGGATAGCCGGCAAGCCATCGCCACCATTCAGCAGGTACAGCCACGGTTGGTTATCCTGGATGTCCTGATGCCCCATCTGGATGGATGGGAAGTGCTTACCTGCATAAAAAGCCTGACGGATACAGCCGATATTCCTGTGTTGATCTGCTCGATTAACGAGCAGCAGCAGTTAGGGATGGCTCTGGGTGCCGCAGACTATATGGTCAAGCCGATCCGCGAGACGGCCCTGATGAGTCGTGTGCAACGCTTGATTCCACCACCTGCAACCGTCCTGGTGGTAGACGATGACCCCGATGCACGTCAGATCATGCGCACCATTCTGCACGAGCAACAGTACCGCGTTCTGGAAGCAGCCGATGGCGAATCTGGATTACATCTGGCAACCAGCGAACATCTCGATCTGCTGGTACTCGACTTGATGATGCCGCGCATGGATGGGTTTACCATGTTAGAACAGTTACGCGCCGATAAGCATGCTCAGTCGGCTACGCTTCCGGTGATTGTTGTTACGGCCAAGGATCTGGACGCCGGTGAGCGGGCGTGGCTGCAAGAACGCACCTGGGCCTGCATGCAGAAGGGCCTGCTGTCAACTGACCAGTTGCTGGAACAGATCGCCCGAATTATGCTCCAGACGAACGGGGAAATAGAAAAATAGGACATGCTGGGGAAACTGTTCACCATTGGGGCAATTCCTGGTGGAACGGGCGTCGCTGCCCGTTCCATCGCGGTAGGATTTTAGACGGATGGCGTTCCAACGTGATCCGTAGGGACAGCCTTCTGCCTGTCCGTGCGGACGTTTTCTGCATCAGGACGCCCTGCGGACGCGCAGAAGCGCGTCCCGACGGAAAAAACCTACCCGTAAGAGGCCTCCCTCTCCCCGTTGGGGCTTATCATTACAGCTTCCCGCCTTCCACGGGTATCGGTGGGGCGCAGCCCCGCCGAGATCATAGTGTTGTCGGTTTGTTTTGGCGGCTTTGCCGCCAAAACAAACCGACAACACATTTTTTTGCGGGGGCCGGAGGCCCCCGCAAGCCCATCTGACTTCAATCACATGCAGGCATACGCTTTCGGTGCTCATGCGCTTATAAGGTACGCAATACCATTCCGCAGTTCATGTGGCTCGATAGGCTTGGGCATGTACAGATGAAAGCCTGCCGCCAGCACACGCATGCGATCCTCCACCCGCACATAGGCTGTTAGTGCGATGGCCAGAATGGTACCGCCCTCTTGCGGAGACAACGCCCGGATATGCCGAATTAGCCAGTAGCCGTCCTCTTCAGGCATCGCCATATCCGAAATCAGTACATCTGGCTGCCAGGTACGTACCAGATCCAACCCTTCGCGTGCGGTCTGGCAAGTCATCACAACGCTGCCACATGGGGTGAGCATTTCCTGCAGAAGTTCCAGAATATCGGGCTGGTCATCGACGATGAGGACGCGCAGTCCTTGTAGTTCGGGCGGATATTTGTTCGTCGCAGCTTGCTCGTCGCTTGCCGCACGTGTCAGCGCGGTTACATCACCGGGAATAGCCAGCGGCAGGCGCACGGTAAAGGTGGCGCCCTGGCCCTCGCCAGCGCTCGTCACCTGCACAGTACCACCGTGCAACTCAACCAGATGGCGCACAATCGCCAACCCCAGGCCAAGCCCGCTGTGGGGGCGGTTGATTGCACTGTCGGCCTGGCGAAAGCGGTCGAACACGTAGGGCAAGAACGCCGCATTAATGCCCTGGCCAGTATCGCTAACTGTAAGCTGGGCGTTACGGCTATGTGTTTCCAACCGCACCTGAATATCACCGCCGGGCGGAGTAAACTTTGTCGCATTTGACAGCAGATTCCACACAACTTGCTGTAACCGGTTCGCATCGCCGATCATCGGGCTGGCCTCCGGCTGCAGATCGATATGCAGGTGGAGATGCTTCGCCTCTATGGCCGGGCGCACCGTGTCGAGCGCAGCTCGAATGACGGCGATCAGGTCGATAGACTGCCGCTCGATCCGCAGTTTGCCGCTGATGATGCGTGAGACATCAAGCAGATCCTCGATAAGCTGGGCCTGCGCTTTGGCACTGCGCACCATGCGCTCCAGGGCAGGCGCAAGCGTGGCATCATCGCGCCGGCGCGTGTAGAGCAACTGGGCATAGCCCAGGAAAGCGGTCAGCGGCGTGCGTAGCTCGTGCGATACAGTCGCCAGAAATTCGTCTTTGAGCCGGCTGGCCTCTTCAGCGTGCGTACGGGCTGCCTGCTCTTGTACATAGAGTGCTTGATTTTCCAGCGCAACCAGAGCAATCTGCGCAAGCTGTGCCAGCAACGCTTCATCGGCTGCCGTGAATTCACCCGCATACTTGTCGGACAACTGGATCAGGCCCATGGTGTGCCCGTCTCGCCCAATCAGCGGGACGGCCAGCCAGCCTCGCAGGGGCGGGTATATCCAGGACTCCGTTTCGAAACCTTTCCAGGCTGGATGTGCTTCCAGTTCAGCCTGGGTCATACGCACCGGTTTGTTGAACTGGCCCACCAGCACATACATACCCGACACATTCAACCTGGTGGCGTTATCTTTCCATTGGGCATACTTCTCGGAGAGCGACACTTCGTTGATTGCCTGTGCCCAATTCTGATCGTTGGTTGTGCTGGTGACGGCCTGGTGCGCACCGATCAGCATGCGAGCCTTCTCGGTAATCAGCTGCAGCACCTCGCCACGGGTTGTTGCCGCGTTGATTGCCAGTGAAGCAGCGTTCAGCTGCTGCAAGCGTGCGGCATAGTCACGCTGCTCGGCTTCGAGACGCAGCTTCTCGACAGCCATCCAGACACGTTCGGCAATGGTTTCCAGCAGGCTGATCTCACGGGACTGCCACTGACGTGCTGTGTCGGTGGCGAGGACGAAATTCGCAACCCAGCGACCATCACGGCGCAAGGGCACAACGACTTGAGCACGAATGCCAAGTGGTTCGTAGGCCCGCGCATAGTAGGTTGCCATGATCGCATCCGCCTGGGTATCATTGGACACCAGCAGCTGGCCGCTGCGCATGGTTTGCACAATTTCTGGTGGGTAATCGAAAAGACGGTAGTTGCCCACAAGCGACACTGGCCCGGTGTAGTACTCATACTCGATGAACCAGCGGTCGTGCGGATCGTCGATTTCCGCAAAGTAACAGTGCGTCGCATGCATATACTGTCCAACCACCCGTACCACCGTGGCGATCAAGGCATCAGCATCATCGCTTACGCGGATATACTCGCTCAGATCGGTGAGCAAGTGGGTGTCAGATTCGGCCAGTTTGTGTTCGGTGATGTCCTGCGCAGTACCGATCAGCCGCACAGCCTTGCCTCCCTCCAGGAACGTCTGGCCAGTGACCGCAACCCAGCGTTCACGACCATCCCCTCGATGGATCACACGGTACTCAGCAGTATACTTTTTGTCGCCCGCAGGATCAAAGGCTGCCTGTATCGCTGCCTCGGTAGGGGCGATATCGTCGGGATGCAGCCCGGCGACGAAGGTCTCATAGGTAATCTCCTCATCTGCATCCACCCCCCAGATCGAGCGAATCTTTGTATCCCACAGCACGCGGTTGTTTACCACATCATAGTCGTGGATGCCGATATTCGCAGCATCCGAGGCAATGCGCAGCCGATATTCGCTCTCCCACAGTGCTTTCTCCACCTGCTTGCGTTCAGTGATATCCAGCGTACTCCCCAGCACCTGGATCGGCTGGCCGTCCGTGTTGCGATCGAATACCATTTCTCGTCCGAAAAACCAGCGCCACTCGCCATTTTTGTGCCGGATGCGGTACTCTCGTTCCAACATCTCACCGTCCTTTAACGCAAGCAATCGGGTGAAGTACTCCGGGGTAACAGCCCAGTCATCAGGATGGATCACTGTAGGCAGAAAATTGCTTGCCATCGCCCGGGCTTCCTCGGGCGTGTAGCCTAACACGGCATAAAGCTGCCGGTTACTGTAGATATTGTGATTGGCTTCAAGATCATAGACGTAGATGACGCTAGGAACCGTTTCGGTAAGCCGATGCAAGAAGTGCTGGCTTTCGCGCAGGGCCACTTCTGCCTGTTTGCGCTCGGTGATGTCTGTGACTAACGCCAGCAGATAGGTGGGCACACCTGTTTCATCCCGTAAGATAGAGGCAAATTTCTGCACCCAGACCGGCTCGCCGCTCTTGTGCAGATATCGGTTTTCAATCTGAAAGAAGGGTATTTCTCCGTTCATTAATCGCTGGATTTCGAGCAGATTCGCTGCGCGATCATCAAGATGCACCAGGTTGGAAAAGACGACCCTGCGCAGTTCTTCCTCTGTGTAGCCAACGATTGCCCTATATGCCGGGTTCGCTTGAATAAATCGCCCCTGCCAATCTTTAATGGCAATCCCAGTCGCGGCATGCTCAAAAATTTTGCGCAACCGCTCTTCGCTCTCACGCGTGGCGGCTTCGGCTTCCTGGCGGATCCGCGCAATTTCCAGACGCGCTCTAATGCGCACCAGCAGTTCTTGCGCACTGAACGGCTTGACCAGATAATCGTCTGCCCCGGCCTCCAGCGCCTCGACATGCGCCTCTTCGCCTGCGCGCGCCGAGAGCAGAATGACCGGGAGAGTCTTCAGGCGTTCATCCGCACGTAACGCCCGCAGCAGGTCGAAGCCATCCATCTGCGGCATCATAACATCTGCCAGCACCAGATCAAACGGCTTTTGTCGCACCATGCGCAGTGCCGCCATACCATCACCAACGGCGACAACAGCGTATGCCTGACTGAGCAACCGTTGGACATACGCACGCATATCGGCGTTGTCGTCGGCCAGCAGAATGCGGGATACCGGACGCTGCACAACAGATAACTGATGCACGGTAGAGTCCGGAGGCGATACGGTATCCTGCTCATACACCGTTGTCTCTCTATCGTCCTGCATTGGCTCGCGTACCGTCTGCTCGTCTGGCAGCCAGCGCAGTGCTTCTTCGATATAGGCCTCGCCCTGAAGCCCGGTCGAAGCAAGTATACGCGCCGCCTTGATCTGTTCGGCTGGTAGATGGGTGCTGCCGAGAGGAATGGATACGATAAACGTGCTGCCACAGTACAGCTTGCTTTCGATCTGCACCACACCGCCATGCAGCTTCACCAACTCTTGCACAAGCGCAAGGCCGATCCCACTGCCCTCAAACGTGCGTCCATGCACACCCTTGACACGGTGGAATCGATCAAAGACATGCGGGATCTCCTCCGCTGGAATGCCCGTGCCAGTATCGCGCACCGCCAGTTCGACCATATCACCGGCCTGACGGAGTACAACCGTGATCTCGCCTGCGAAGGTAAACTTGAGCGCATTTGAAAGCAAGTTGAAGACAATCTTTTCCCACATCTCGCGGTCAATATAAACAGGCTCGGAGAGCGGCGGACAGGCAACAACCAGCCGTAGTCCCGCCCGCTCGATGGCCGAGCGAAAGACGCCTGCAAGATCGGCCGTGAACATAGCCAGATCAGTCGGCTCATAAGACGCCTGGATGCGCCCGGCTTCGATGCGGGCAAAGTCCAGAAGTGTATTCACCAGCTTGAGCAGACGCAGGGCATTGCGACGAGCCAGAATCAGTCGTTCGCGGTCTTCATCACGTAATCCGTTGGGATGGGCCAGCGTATCTTCCAGCGGCCCGAGCATAAGCGTGAGCGGCGTACGGAATTCGTGGCTGACGTTCGCGAAGAATGCTGTTTTGGCGCGATCGATTGCTGCGAGTGCCTCGGCACGCTGATGCTCGGTCTCGTACCTGTGCGCAGCCGAGATCGCAGAGGCAATCTGATGTGCAACTAGATCCAGGAAACCACGGTAGTCATTGTCGAGCACACGCCGGGGGCTGATGCCGACAATTAGCAAGGCCACTGGCTGCGCATAATCGGTAGCGATGACCGGCAGTACAAGTGCCGTGTCTGGCATGTCTGGCCAGACGCCACCAGGGAAATCCGCAAAGCGATTCGCTAGATCATGAATGATCACTGGCGTTTTCTGTCGGGCAACCAGATCAAGCGACCAGTCTGTGCCTGATGCTGTATGCACCGCGTCGAGTGCAATATCAGCGGGGAAGGCTGGTGTATCAGCGGCGAGGCCAGCCGTGCCAGTCAGATGCGCCCGACCCCTGCTTGCATCGTAGAGGTAGAGTGCCGCAAAGGGAATGTCAGCCGATGCGTCAGCGAGTGCTTGCATGGCAAGCTGGCAGGTGGGCGTCATTAACTGTGACTGAGCGGTGCGATCGGCCAGATCACGCAGGGTGCGCAGGCGGCGTTCGCTGAGTACCTGTTGCGTCGTTTCGGTGACGGCACAGAAGACCCCCCCCACGCCGCCGCTCTCGTCGCGAATCGGGCTATACGAGAATGTGAAATAGCACTCTTCCAGATAACCGTTGCGATCGAGCACGAGCAACTGGTCATCCGACCATGTTGCGCTGCCTGTGGCAAGCACATCCATCAGCATGGGGCCAATAATATGCCAGATCTCGGGCCAGCATTCCTGCCCACACTGGCCCATAGCGCGCGGATGCTTGGTTGTGCCAAGGATGGGGCGGTAGGCATCGTTATAGAGCATAACAAGTTCCGGCCCCCACCAGATCAGGATCGGGAAGCGCGAATGTAGACAAATGCTGACTGATGTGCGCAGACTCTGCGGCCAGTTTTCAACCGAGCCGATGGGCGTGGCAGCCCAATCGATCGACCGCATCAATGCGGCCATCTCACTATCACCAATGAGGATATCTGTTACGGTCAAGGGTGTGTTACGCTGTGTACCCGACGAATCTGATACCTGGTCGTGCCATCTTTCATGACGAGCATTCATCAATGTTTTGCCTTCATGTGCTCCTCGTACCCGCTTGACATGGTTGGAGGAATACCACTACTAAGACATGGTTTCAGACAGGCGATTTTAACTTTACAGTCGGCGTAGGGGCGACCGGCCGGTCGCCCCTACCGAATGCCATAAGGATCTGTTCTAATTGTAAAGTAAACCTGAACCATGTCTAACGTAAAAATAGACTTCACTGTCCTATGCTATCCAGCACGGTGGCGAACACATTCTGCGCCAGGATGTTCGGATTGGTCGATCCCTGGTTCACGCCCAGAGCAAGCGTAACGCCGCTATCGGGCGCATGCCAGACGGCCGAGCGAAAGCCGCCGAAGCCGCCGATGTGACCATACACCGTACTCTGTACCGGTGCGCGTGCAACCGGTAGCACATTGCGCATGACGCCCAGGCCATAGGCCAGATCAGGCATACTATACTGGCCTTTGCCATTCACAAACGTGAGCATCTGCGCCCGCGATGCGTCGCTTACCAGATTGCCCGCGAATAAGGCACGGGCAAATGTCTGTATATCATCAACTGTTGAGACAAGATTAGCCGTCCCAAAGGCGAAGGACATCGCCACATTGCCCTGGTTGGTCGATTGAGCATAACCGGTGGCGAATGATCCTTCGATGGCCTCGTCAGGCGTAAAAAAGGTATCATTAAGGCCGAGGGGATCAAAAATGCGCTGGCGCATCTCATCTGCAAGCGAGTTGCCGGTTACCGTCTCGACCAGCATGCCCAGGATGACATAGTTTGTGCTAGAGTAGTCCCAGTTGCCGTCAGAGCCAGGTGGAAAGGCCAGCGGAAATTGAGCAGCATACTGCACTAGTTCCACTGGCGCAAACATGCGATCCGGTTGCTGGTAGGGCAGGCTACCATAGCTACGATCCTCCAGGTAGTCGTACAGGCCGGTTGTATGCTGAAGCAGACTACGCACCGTGATGGTGTCGGCATTGGGCACCAGGCCGGGTAACCAGGTAGCCAGCGAATCATCCAGGCCAAGTTGGCCTTCCTCTACCAGTTGCATCACCACAACCGCCGTGAAGATTTTGCTGATACTGGCAATTCGCATGCGCGTGTCTGTTGTCATTGGCACCTGCCCGGCACGGTCAGCAACACCGCTTGCGCCGATCCAGGTCTGCTGACCGGGAATATTCACGGCAACCACAGCACCAGGAATGTAGCCGTCGGCCACGGTTGCGTCGAGTACTGCCTGCAATGCGTTAGACAGTTCCGGATCAATCGGCGGCAGGCTGGCCTCGACCGTAGCCGTGGCGTCAATAGACGACACCGCTGTTGCGGTAACGCTGGGCGTCTCAGTAGCTGCTGGTGATGGAGTGAAGGTCGGTGTCCCGGTGACGGTTGGCGTCACCTGGGCGGCTGCCATAGGTGTCCCGGCCAGATCGGGTGTCTCGCGGGGCGAGGCACTGATATCCACCTCTGTTGCCACGGCAGCCAGAGTAGGACTCGGCGTGACCTCAGCTACGGGGGAAAGGCGTGCCGGCGTCCCCAGCGACGTGCATGCAGCACTGGACAGGAATATGATAACACACAACATCTGCGCAAGGCGACGCCAGGGCAGAATGGAACGGCGTCCGGGTGCGAACGAATCAGGATTGGCCTGTGGGGGTGATGAATGACGGAAGAAACGATGCATCGTACTCCTTTGAGTTTCTTTGTTGGCGATTGACAGAACCGTACCATTTGTGTCGCAATGGCAGTGTGAAAAGACAGGGGCTGTTACCATTGTTGGCAGGTGATACAACGCAGTTTGCTGGTACATCGAAGGGGCACTCGTACGTCGACGCACGATCTGGATGAATCGGCCAATGGCACCCTGGCGCACCGGTAGTTCCACACACCGGTATGATAGTTCAGCCAGAAGGACAGTTGCGCCGATGCGTGCGACGAGTAGTCCGGGGCCATCAAAGGGCACATCAAGGGAGGGGCGGGTGATCTGAAAGATTGGCCAGTGCCAGAGATATATGCCATAGGAACGCAGGCCGATCCAGCGTATGGGGGTGCAAGACAATATGGCAGGCAGCAGGTGCGCCCGCGGGTGGGTAGTAGCAGCGATCACCAGAATGGTGCCAAGGGCGACCAGCGTGAAACCGCCATGGTAGAGCAGCGGGTGGCTGTCGAAGAGGTAGACGCTAGCCACTGCCAGGCCTGCCAAACCGAGAATGCCAGCACTGTCGAGCATCCGTCCAACGCTACGGCGTGCAGCTGCTGGCTGATGCCAGGGAGACCAGACCATAGCCAGAACTGCGCCCATCAGGATGCCGCTGGCACGGGTATCGGTGCCGTAGTAGATGCGCGAGGGGTCTGCCCCTGGTTCAAAGAGTATGGCTGCAAGCACTGCGCTACCAATTGCCAGCACGATAGTGCTGACCAGCACGCCACGTAGCCGTATGATCCGCAACCCGACGACAAAGATCAGCGGCCAGAGCAGATAAAATTGCTCCTCGACGGCCAGTGACCAGAGATGCTGTACCAATGATGGACGCACCCCCATTGTAAAGTATGACTGATCACTCAAGACAAGATGCCAGTTCATCACATAGCCAGAGGCAGCCAAAACCTCACTACCAAGACCAACTGTCTCGGCAGCAGGCAACATGGTGGCGATGATCAGTGTGCCGATGAGTAGCACAAAGAGTGCAGGAAGCAGTCGTCTGGCGCGGCGCAGCCAGAATGCCGTCAGGTCGATCCGATCATGCTGAAGCCACTCGCTGAGTAACAGAGCGGTGATCAGAAAGCCACTCAAAACAAAAAAGATTTCAACCCCAAGGAACCCACCACGCACAGGCAGATCGGCATGGTAGAGTAAGACGGCAACCACCGCCAGCGCACGTAGCCCATCGAGGCCGGGAAGGTACGGAAAGCGTGTCTGGTGTGTTTGCTGATCTCTCATTGCGGGCGATTGTGTTTGCATGAACTGCCTCTGCCCGTTAGGACGCTATGCGATCGTATCACCTCACTGAACGCGCAGCATCTGCACCACGTAGATGCTTGACTACCTGATTGTATTTGCAAGAACTGTGCCAGGCTAAGACATGGTTTTAGAAAGCTGCTTTCTGGTTGACCGATTCTGGACGGGCGCAAGAGCAAAACAAGCAAGTCAAGTATTGTTCCAGCGGAATACGGGCCTTGGAATAGACCGTCGATCCAGGAGAACGGGCGTCTTTGCCCGTTTGTCCGTAGGCAGGGACGCCCACGTTACCAAATCACCCAGCTTCGGTCAAAAGTCGTAGACAAAGGGGATTGACAGGCATAAACTATTCATGCTATTCTAACGGCGAACTATCTATACTATGTCATAATATGTATTCGAGAAAGGGGACAGCCGTGATACAGATGCTTCTTACCCTCCAGATCGTCGATAGGGGCATTGTGGTGCTGCCGTTCGCGCTGCGCGATCGGGTCACCGATGGCACGAGTCTGTCCACTTTCTCGAAGCTTAAACAGTGATATTTGCGTGCAAATTATCTCTATGAGCTAAGAGACCGTGGGCGACATGTGAATTGTGCGCTCATGGTCTTTCTGATTCAAGAATGACCGTGGTAGCGCATCGCGCCCACGGTTTTTTGCTGCCTGTTTTTCGGCATCGATCCGTCGGGCGCTCGCCGGAAGGACGTATCTGTCTAAGTTGATTGTGGAGAGATTATGCTTACTGTCCAGGGAGTTTATCAGCCTTCAGAGACCAGTGGCTCGCCATCTAGTGAGCCAACCCAGCCAGCGAGGCCTGATGTGAGAACTAATGTGTGTATTTTTGGACATGACGGATCTATGCTGCAACCAGATACCAACTCGCTGCCTGACCCATCTACCGCACGTGGAGTTGTCGACATACCAGCGGATCTGGTGTTGCAACAGAATACTATGATCGACTGTATTCTCGATTATGTATTTGATACGCTTGGATTATGCACCATTGAGCTGCGCGTGTATGAAGAACGATGTTGTTAAGACCATAAGCTATACGTCATAAGGGAAGACAATGATTGCACAACCAGACTCAACGACGCGCCTGCTGCACGATTTGCTGGCGCATACACCTGAATCTAGTGAACCCATGGCCCTGGAGATTGTCGATGTGGTCAAGCAGTTCGGCAAGGAAGCGCCCCAGGGGCGGCGCTGGCTACCCGGCCCGTCAAAGTCCTCGGAGGTGACCCTGGCGGTCGATCATATCTCGATTCGCGTGCGTCGGGGCGAGATTTTTGGACTGCTAGGGGCCAACGGATCGGGGAAGTCGACTCTGATCCGCCTGCTTTCTACGCTGTTAATGCCCGACCAGGGGCGGCTTGATATATTTGGCCACGATGTACAGCGCGATGCCCGTGTGGTTCAGCGTCTGATCAATCGTGTGAGCGTCGAGGCGTCGTTCTTCAAGAAGTTGTCGGCACTGGAGAACTTGATGTACGCTGCACGTCTGTATGATCTACCGATCGACCAGGCCCGGCATGATGCCATACATATTCTTGCCGCACTGGGTATGCATGAAAAGCGGCTGTATGAGCCGCTGGAACATATGTCACGGGGCATGCAGCAAAAGATCGCCATTGCACGCGGCTTACTGACTACGCCGGTTTTATTATTGCTCGACGAGCCAACAACCGGCCTGGATCCACGCTCAAAGCAGGATGTGCAACGCTTCATTCTGCAGATGCGCGACCGTCATGATACAACCGTCTTTTTAACCACCCATGATATGGACGAAGCCGACCGGCTGTGTGACCGGATTGCGGTGATCGATAGTGGGCGCATTGTCGCCCTGGATACGCCAGCGGGCCTCAAACGCTCCATTGGTGCAAACAGTGGGCACCCCGCAACAATGGAAGAAGTTTTTCTGGCTTTGACGGGCAAGAGTCTCGATGATGATTTCGAGCCAACCGAGGAGTAACACATGCAAGGAACTGTGCTACGAGCGCAGAGCGGCTTTTTCTGGGTTCAGACGGCGCAAGGAATCCTGGAATGCCGCCTGCGCGGGCGACTGAAGAAGGATCGATTATCCACCGACATTGCTGTAATTGGCGATGAAGTAGAGGTCGAGCAAGTTTCACCTCAGCAGGGTGCGATTGAGGCGGTGCTGCCACGGCGCACACGGCTAGCGCGACGCGCAGCTGGCCCACGTGGGGCCTGGAAGGAAGATGTGATCGTGGCAAATGTAGACCAGGTACTGCTGGTATTTGCCTGCACAGCCCCGGCCTTTCATCCACGCATGCTCGATCGCTATCTGGTGCTGACCGAGTTTAACGACCTGGATGCAGTCATTGTGGCTAACAAAGTTGATCTGATCAGCATAGAGCAGGCCAGGGTTATGTTTGCCCCCTATGAGGCAATTGGGTACACGGTGATCTATACCAGTATCACCGACGAACAGGGTATCGCAGACATCCGCACGCGGCTGGCGGGACGCACCAGCGTGGTGACGGGCAAGTCGGGTGTGGGCAAGAGCAGTTTGCTGAATGTCATCCAGCCGGGCCTGCATCTGGCTACCAGCGCCGTCAGTGCGACAATGAACAAGGGACGACATACCACCACTGTGGCGGAACTGCTCCCACTTGACCTGCCAGAGGGTGGCTATGTAGCAGATACGCCCGGCATTCGTGAAATTGGCCTCTGGCATATTCCTATAGACGAACTGGACTGGTGCTTCTGTGAATTTCGCCCATTTTTGGATCAATGTGCGTTTCAAAACTGTTCGCATAGCCATGAACCCGATTGCGCCGTACGAACTGCCGTGGTGCAGGGGCATATCTCCGAGCAACGCTACGACAGCTACCTGCGTCTGCGCGAAGACGGAGTATAAGCGCCGCACTGGGTCTACCTGTTCAACATTGGTAACGGTTATGGAGTCCTATCGAGCCTAAAGGATATATCATCATGCCACGTATACGTATCAATGCACACGACCTGGAAGAAGACACCAACCTGGACGAACTGGAACATCTGGAAGAACAGGCCATTCAGGAAAAACGGATCAAACCAAAAGATCGCACGGATCGGCGCAAGCCAATCAGCCCGGCTGCCCGCGCCCGCAGAACCGAAGAGCGTCGTCGTGGTAAAGAGTATGCGCGCATAAAACGCGAAAACGACGGCAATGCGTAGTCTCCTGGCTATCTGACTAGATCTGCCTCTCGCCCTCTGGCCAGAGTAAAGTCTGCCCAGTTGACCGATGCGAAAGCAAGTGGGCCGCATATGCTAGAGAAAGAACATGCGCAACACATGCCTCTAGAGGTACCTGTTCACAACGCATCACGTTACGCCTCCCGGCGGGGGTTTGGGGGCCGGAGGCCCCCAAAGAATGTCGTTGTCGTGCGAGATGGTGCCAGCTTTGCTGGCACCATCTCGCACGACAACGTGGGTTTTTAGGGCTACCGCCCTACAGGTGATGCGTATGGGGCCGCAGGCTCCCGCAAAAATAGTATGTTCGGTTTGTTTTGGCGGCAAAGCCGCCAAAACAAACCGAACAGTATTGATCTCGGCGGGGCTACGCCCCGCCGGTACCCATGGAAGGTGGGAAGCTACCCCTCTACCGCATCAGGGGGGCTCACAAGGGTAGGTTTTTTGGCCGGATCGCATCGGAACGCCATCCGTAGGGACAGGCAGAAGCCTGTCCGTGCGGACGTTTGCCCCATCAGGACGCCCTGCGGACGCGCAGAAGCGCGTCCCTACGGAAAAACCCTACACGTGAATGGAATCAAGAGCGCGTACGTTTGAGTACGTAGAAAGTAGCAGGTTTGTGATGCTGAGAGAAACGTATACTATCCCGCGCATCGCCGTTGCCTGTCAGGGTGGCGGCAGCCAGACGGCTTTCACTGCCGGTGTGTTGCAAGTATTGCTACGCGAGGCCGATGCAGGCACCTTCGAGATCTGCCAGTTGAGCGGCACATCGGGCGGTGCGCTTTGTGCCCTGCTGGCCTGGTACGGTCTGCACAAACAGCAGAAGTTGGTATGGAGCGTTGATCAGAGTGTGCAGGTACTCGACGAATTCTGGCACGACAACTCAGCCCAATTGACCAGCGAGATCATCTGGAATGAGATGATCGTCAACAGTGCGCGGCTACAGGGCAACGGCATACTGCCTGAACTGAAGAGTACCCCCTATGCACCTTCGGCCGTGCTGACAACTCAACTGCTCGAAACGCTGGCACCGCGCCGCGAGTTTATCGACCTGGAATATTTGATCAACAAACATGTCGACTTCAACCAGATCGAGCAAAGACCGGGCCGATCGCCGCGCCTGTTGATCGGCGCAGTTGCTGTGCTTGCTGGCACATTCAAGGCGTTCGACTCGTGGCAGCAGGAGATCTGCATAGAGACGGCGCTGGCCTCGGCAGCGCTGCCCCAGTTCTTCCAGGCCGTCCATATCGGCAACGAGGTCTACTGGGACGGACTCTTCTCGCAGAACCCGCCTGTGCGTGAGTTTGTTTCTGGTGTTGAACCACCGCAGAAGCCCGATCAGATCTGGGTCATTCGGATCAATCCTCAGCAGCGCACCTTCGAGCCAAAGTCAGTTGCCGATATTGAGGATCGTCGCAACGAACTGGCCGGGAATCTTTCGCTTAACCAGGAGCTTGACTCAATTCGTACCTTCAACACCCTGATCGCAAAAGGTCTCTTGAAAGATCCGGCCAAACGTGAGATCGATATCCGCGAGATAACCATGGCCGAAGAATTCTGCGTGAACCTTGATCCGGCATCGAAACTCGACCGTGGCCGTGCCTATATCGAAAGCCTGATGCAACATGGACGTGAACGGGCTGAAGCAATGGTAATGAGTGTCGCGGTAAAGGCCAAGAAAGTACGTGATATCATACCTCAAGCATAGCACCTTCACGTGCTGCGTCCAGATCCAGCGTTACCTGTTGTTGTGAGAGGAGCGTTCGGTAATAGTTCAGCAATGCATCGACCCGTTCATCGGTACGGTGGGGCGCATGCTTAAAGAGGATCATCCGCGAAACATGGGACAGCAGGGCTACCTCAATGGCATCTTCGACATAGCCATAGCGATAGCCCTGCATCGCTTCGCTACGCATATAGGGCGCCGCATGGATCAGCACATGGGCATTCTGGGCAAACGCCACTGCCTGCTGTCGTATCTCGTCGGAGACATACTGTACATCCGTGATATAGACCAGACGGCGGTTATGTTCCTCGATGCGATAGGCCCAGATCACCCCACCGCCATCCTGAACCAGCGGATGGGCCTGAATAGTCAGGCCTCCGACATGAAACGGTTCCGTGGTGATTGAATGGAACACATGCTGCGCATTAATATTGGCCAGACTATAGACTGGTGAATAAACCGGCGATAACAGTGTATCACATACGGCCTCGAGTGATCCACCAGTGGTGCTGGGGCCATAAATATCAAACCGATTGCCGGGACGATGGATCATCCCTGGAAAGGGGAAGCCCAGGATATGATCCCAGTACGTATTGCTAAGCAGCATTACCATCTGTCCTTCGCCCCGTCCGAACGGCCCATCAACCAGCGCATCGCCAAGCTGGCAGAAACCCGTACCAGCCTCGATCACAACCATCTCACCGCCTGTACCTGTCACCGCGATACAACAGGTATTTCCGCCATAGCGCAAATAGTCTATTCCTGGTGTTGGTATTGCACCGCGCACACCCCAGAATTGCACCTTCATGTCAGGGTCCCTACCGTTAACTCCATTCCCTCGTACGCAGCACGCACACGCATACTTGCTGGCGCACGAGAGTGTATATCTGCTACCATAGCGTCGACTTCCGCATCCGTGCGATGTGGATCATGATGAAATAGCAGCAATTCGCGTACATGCGCATCGCAGGCAATTTCTAGCGCCTGCGCAGGAGTGCTATGCCCCCAATGCGGAAAAAGCGCAAATTGTGCTTCGGTGAACTGCGAGTCGTAGATCAGATAATCTGCACCATAGGCAAGCTGAACCATCGACTCACGCATATGCTGAAGCGTTCCCCGGTCTTCTGGTGTCAAGATTGGCGCATGTCCGGTCCAGTCGATGAACTCATCACCCAGCAGAATGGTATCAAACGGCCCTGTATCGGACACATATACCACTGTTCCCGCAGAACTCTCTACTCGATACCCCAGGGCACGATAGGGATGATTAGCACGGGCGGTTGTGATGTGTACATCCTGATTCAGCGCAAACCGGACATCATGGCTAATCTCCGAGAAGTCGAGTGACGCAGCCAGATGACTGAGGCCAAACGGCATAAAGGGTTGGCTCAGGGCATTATCGAACGTTGTACGCAGGCTTGACTGCGTACGTTGCAGACCATAAATAGCCAGCCGAACATGAGGATTATACAGAGGTGCAAAAAAGGGAAATCCCAGAATATGATCCCAGTGCGTATGCGTGACAAGCATATGTACATGTGACGATGCGTCTGTTCCCATCTCCACCAGATTGTTACTCAACAGGCGTAAACCGCTACCCGCGTCAAGGATGACACAGGTATCACCAACCCGTACCTCGACACACGATGTATTGCCTCCATAGCGCACCATTTCAGCCCGTGCGACCGGATATGATCCCCGCGTTCCCCATATACGAACATTCATTCCGAATTCGAAGCCTTACTAGTCAGATTGCACGAGAATAAACGACACCGCCTATCCTTTCTGACATATCGTACGGCACCAGTTGTCCGGATTGCCGCCTGTAGGATACGCTATCGTTATGCGTTTATTATACAGCGCCATGCTAAAACAGTATACGTCTTATCAAAAATCGGGAGTATGGTACCATGGGTGGTGTATCGCAGACAACCGTCAGGGTGGCGGAAAACCGTGTGAATCATCCCACCCCCTGGCCCCGTCTTTCAGATGGCCCTCCCTCTCCCTCAGGGCTATACACTACTCACACGTGGGGGCAAGCGGTGGCCTCCGGCCCCGCAAAAAAAGTGTTGTCGGTTTGGTGTGGCGGCTTTGCCGCCACACCAAACCGACAACACTATAATCTCGGCGGGCTGCGCCCCGCCGGTAGCCGTGGAGGGCAGGAAGCTGCCCGCTCTACCGCATCAGGATGCGGTATAATTGCAGGTAATGATAAGCCCTCAGGGAGAGGGGGACATGGGGGTGAGGGCATCTGGTTCACCCAGGAGTTATGGGTGCTAACAAAAGCGTTTGTCTAGCATCTATCGGATCACTCTATAAGACAAAGGATAGTCTAACTATGAGCAACATTCGCGTGGGAGCCCAGTTGCATCCTCAACATACAACCTATGCCGCATTTGCCGAAGGGGTACGTCAGGTAGAAGCTATCGGGGCAGATAGTATCTGGACATGGGATCACTTCTTTCCGTTATATGGCAACCCGCAGGGCAATCACTTTGAGGGATGGACGTTGCTTACAGCCATGGCAACGCTGACCAGTCGGGCTGAAATTGGTTGCCTGGTAACATGCAATACCTATCGCAACCCGGCTCTGCTGGCCAATATGGCCAAAACGGTCGATCATATCAGCGGTGGGCGATTAATCCTGGGCATTGGTGCAGGCTGGTTCGAGCGCGATTACCAGGAGTACGGTTATACATTTGCTACCGCTGGTGAGCGCCTGCGTGCGCTACGCGATGTGTTGCCAATTATCCGCGAGCGCTGGCGTGTTGATGTTCCGCCACCTTTGCGTAATCCTATTCCAATCTGTATCGGGGGCAGTGGTGAGAAAGTGACACTGAAAATTGTGGCCGAATATGCCGACATCTGGAACGGCTTTGGTCCTATCGATAGTTTTCGCCATAAAAATGCTATCCTGAACGACTGGTGCAAAGAAGTCGGGCGCGATCCCAGCAGTGTCGAGCGTTCTGTTTTGATTGCCCGGCACGAATTATCGGATCTTGACGCCTTTGTCGATGCGGGGGCCAATCATATTATCCTGGGAATGGGGGCACCATGGGATCTGTATGCCGTTGAACAACTGGTGCGCTGGCGTAATTCGCGCACTTGATGTGAAAATAGGAGGGGCGAAACATCTTTCGCCCCTACAAGCCCCTTTTCATCCCGGCGGTGTGCGCTCTGGCGCATGGGGGGCTAAGACAAGGTTCAGGTTTACTTTACAGTTTGGTTGGACGATACGCCCTCTCCCCCCTGCCCCCCTCTCCCTGAGGGAGAGGGGGGCAGGGGGGAGAGGGCGTCCTGGCGGCACACGCGCAGCGTGTGCCGCCAGGACGCCCCGTCCGGTTCCCCCGCCCCTGCAAGGGGCGGGGGCGAGGGGGTAGGGTGACTCACGTGACCAATCTGTCTGTAAACTGTAAAGTAAAATGGGTCATTCTGAAACCATGTCTAACGTGAAAATAGCCGATGGACGATTGCGTATTGGCATCCTGACGATGGGTCGGGGCGAGCGACCGCTCGCCCCGACGGGCCAAATTTCATCCCAACGGTGTGCGCCCTGGTGTACGGAGGCAAGTGTGAAAACAGGAAAGATCGAACAGAGCAAGCACCCCATCGACACTGATCTGGCGCAGGCATCTGCGTTTATGGCGGCGCGTGATCAACGGGCTACCCCGTTTGCTCTGGCATGGCCCCCCGTCCTGATCGCGCTCTGCTTGTTTGGCGTGGCACTGCTGCCTCGCATGATTGGCCTGGCCGACTTTCTGACCACTGATGAAGCCTATCACTGGATCAAGCGTACCGAGCGTTTCAGCATGGCGATTGCTGCCGGTGAATGGCATAACACCCGCCTGACCGGGCATCCGGGTGTCACGCTGATGTGGTTGGGCAGCCTGGGGTTGCTGCTTGAACAGGTTGCAACAGCATATGGTCGGACGGCCCCAGGTTCGCTCGTAGAACACCTGGCATGGATGCGCTTGCCCTCGGCTTTGCTCCAGGCTATGCTGGTGTCCCTGGCTTATGTGCTGTTACGCCGCCTGGTGACACCAACAACCGCGTTTATCGCGGCGCTGCTGTGGGCCACCACACCCTACCTGATTGCCCATGCGCGCCTGTTGCACCTGGACGCGCTGCTCACATCTTTTGTTACCATCAGCCTATTGTGTGTCCTGATTGCTGGTCAGGCTGTGTATCCGCGACGCTGGCTGGTTGCTGGTGGGCTGGTGGCTGGGTTGGCATTGCTAACCAAGGGGCCAGCTCTGATTTTGCTGCCAGTGGTTGGCTTACTCTTGCTCTGGCAAGTGCCAGCACAAAGCTTTGGCGATCGATTACGTCGTGCCATTAGTCACTACTTGATCTGGATCGGGCCAGCATTCCTGATCGTTGTGCTGCTTTGGCCAGCTGTGTGGGTAGTGCCGGGACGTGCGCTGGATAAATATGTCAGCGAGATTATCGACAACGGGGGGCGTCCTAATGGTGCAGGGCAGTTCTTCCTCGGGCGCGCCGTGAATGATCCCGGCGCACTGTTCTATCCGGTGGCAAACCTGTTTCGGATGACGCCAGCGATCACGTTGGGCATCCTGCTGCTACCACTGGCCCTGTGGCGGTCGGGGGCTGAACGACGCTTGCTACTGGCGTTGGGGGCTTTTCTGGCCTTCTGGACACTGGTGATGACACTGGGGCCAAAGAAGTTCGACCGCTATGTGTTACCAACCTGGCCAGCGCTGCTGGTGTTGGCGGCCGCTGGCCTGCGGGCAATCTGGGAGTTGCGTTCTACATTTCTCAACTGGGAGCAACGTCCGGTTTTTTTCCGACGCATCGTTGCTGGTATCAGCCTGGTATTGCTGATCGGATTAGCAGCACAGCCAGTCCTGACCAGCCATCCTTACTATTTAAGCTATTATAATCCGCTGATCGGTGGCGGGGCGGCGGCTCAGCGCAATCTGCTGATCGGCTGGGGTGAGGGTATGAACCAGGTCGGTGCGTTTCTACTGGCGCAGCCCGACCTGGACGATGGGCCGGTGCTGTCGGCCTTGCCCCGCACGTTGCAGCCCTTTGTGTCTGTGCCGGTGAAAAATATCTATGAGTTACACCAGGACACCCAGAATTATGCTGTGGTTTACCTGGAGTCGCTTCAGCGCGGGGTCTACCCAGAGTATTATGCTGAGATTCGCCAGACCGTACCGGTGGGGCGCATTACAATCCAGGGGATTGATTATGCCTGGATCTATCAACTGCCCCGGGCGTTTGCTCAACCGGTGAATGCCCAGTTTGGTGATGCCCTGTATCTACGGGGAATCACGATCACCTCGACCAGCGAACAGATTCTGGTCATGCCCGCCTGGGATGTGCGTGCCCCGGTCGATGGTGATTATCAACTGTTTCTGCATCTGATCGATCAACAGGGGCAACGTGTGGCCCAGATCGATGTTGCCCCTGGTGGTAGTGACTGGCCTGCAACCAGTGCCTGGCAACCCGGCCAGCAGATTGGCGTACCGCTGCCCCTGCCCCTGCGCGGTGATCTACCTTCCGGCGAGTACCGCCTGATCATGGGCCTCTACGATGTGATAACGGGGCAGCGGCTGGCCCTGACCGCTGGTACACAGGCCGATCCCGCGCTGGCTGGCCCACAGGCTCTGCTGCTAGATACCCTTCTGCTGCCATAATCTTCTTCATCGGAATGACCTATATGTGATCTCGCTATAAGAGACTGTTTGAAACGGGTCGGTTTTTGAACCAGACGGGATCGCCCTACGATGATACCCCCTCCCCTTCTTCTCAGGGGTAGGTTTTTTTCGCTGATGCCGGTGGCATGCTGGATACCCCCCCTACCCCCTTCCCTGGAAGGTTGAAGGGCGGACAGAACGTTTGTACGATAGGCGGATAGGCCGTCCAGACGCGGAGTGGCCCTCACCCCCC
>RRYU01009826.1_pt1 | contig 52224 bp, 49 predicted proteins | sample 2162651 | NCBI WGS metagenome assembly RRYU01 (sample SAMN10267283, study PRJNA491782) | microbial mat metagenome | isolation source: biomat in the production well | place: Japan: Minami-Kanto gas field, natural gas well KTG3 | collected 2017-06
AGAGATATTATGGCAAAAGCTTGAAAGGATGTCTATGAATCACACACTCAATTGCAATTGAATCACTCCCTTTTCTTGCAAGAACATCAACGAAACCGCCCCTTCTTGGCGCTTCAATCAGCACTTCGTATCCTTTTTTTCGATAAAGCTCTGCATACCACCTCTGCCAGTAATCATGGACTAGGGATCCCCTGCCTATACGTTCCGTAGAGAGGCCAAACAATCGTGCAGCCTCGGCGGACACTCTAAGTAGAGTTCTTCTCGTTCTGCCGAGGTCGATGGATTCTTCCTCAAGTATCCCTCCTCGCACGAGTTCATTTTTGATCCTGTTCCCCTTGTCAATGCTCCGACGGAGCCTTCGATATCGCTTGTCTACTCCGTCATCCTTATACTTCAGGACATCCTCAATGAATGCCAGTTCATCCTCTGAAAGAGGCCTATCTGTAACCCGAGAGTGCCCAGACTCTCTGTATTCGACCGCTACACGCTTTCTAAGGCCCGAGAGTGTCAAACTCCCGGAGAAGAGGCCCTCTAGCACTTGATCGGTCACTAATCCCTTCGGAGTGTCGACTAATGGAAACTGGACAAGAAAGGGCCGCCTCCAACGATTCTGAAATTTCACGACTCCCTGACCCACTGGAAGCATCCCGATGTGATGTTTGTCTTCATCGCGCACCAGGGAAACGGCAGCTGCTTTGTTCACATCTCGAGGATCTTTCAGATTCATAGAGATTGTTGCATAGGTGTTTCCTAGGGCCGCACTCGAGATTAGGTGAGGGTGTTGATCGATGACAACAGTCCCAATGCCAATCTCTCGACACTGACGCAGAAGCATGTTCATCAAGGACTCTCGAGATTTACCATGCTGATAGAGAACATGATGGGCCTCCTCTAGAAATAGGACGAGGCTTAATTCTTCCCGCCGTTTATCAGCCAGTTTGACGAAATAGATCCAAAGGCTAAGTAAGGGAGTTAGGAACTTCTTCCCAGAAGGCGAGAGGCCATTGAGCTCGACAATGGTGGGCTGCTCGATGAGCATTTGCACCACTTTCTCTTGAGAACCTGGGGTAGAACTTACAATCAGGGAGACACTCTCGATCGCTCTCGTGGCCGAAATCTTCCATCCTCGGACTCTTTCTTTGTCCGGAATACTGTCGATTCGTTGAAGAATATTCTCACACGATGGCGATAGATTCCCAGCCTGGTAGCATGCTCTGAGAGCTTTCTGAAGAATGCTTCTTGCCCCATCTCCTAGGGTGAAGGCATCAGCCAGTACATCGACGACATGATTGACATAGACCTCAGGTTCAAGACTGGGAGGGGGCGAAAACGGATTGAAGGGAAAGGGTGATAGCTTTCTTCCTGGTGTGTACAGGTTGACCTTCTTCTTCAGGATTGGGAGCAGATGTCTTGCGGTTCGTTTCCAATCCAGGAAAAGAAAGGGAATCTTTTTGGCTAATAGCTGCTCCATGATGTGGAAAGCGATGTTTGTTTTCCCTGCTCCCGATCTTCCAAAGATGGCCAGATTCTGAAGGAGTTCAGCTTCGGAGATACCGACCGGCCATTTCTCCTTCTCATACAGAATAGTTCCGAGCTTGATGGTCCCTCGAGCCATGCTCTTGGAAGGAAGGGATAAAAGCAACTTGCTTCGGAAATCTCCGAGGACTCGATGAGCCGTGGAGATGATGTGTTTCTCAAGGAGTGCCCTTAGCTCCGGATCCACGATGTCAAGTGATCTTCGCCACTTCCTAACCTCATTCGGCATAAGTGGATGTAGTTTAGTAAGCAGAGTGTTCGTTTTCATGGTTCCCTGAGAGATGGTGGAATCGGTTCAGAATGGTGAGGAGCTTGTCGTTGATCTGTCTGATTTGCTCGTGTTTGCTGAGGGATAACCTTCGTCGTTCTGCCTCAACAGCCATGAGTTTGCTTTGATGCTTATCTCGTTCGAGAGAGACCCCATGGGTTCCTTCAATAGATTTCCTCTCAAGCTGAAGGATCGCCGTGCCAATTTGACATTCGGATCGAGTCAGGCTGAGTTCAAGTTGATTGTGGAGATCTTCAACGGTCTGAAGCTGTTCTAAAGCTAACTTGAGTTCTCTGAGAAGCGTTGCAATCGGAGAAGGCTCCCAGGTTGGCCGCTCGTGCTCCAATAGTATGTTCTTCGCTTTGGCGACTAGATCTAACTTCGCATCGCCTTCATCAAGCGAGGTTGGGTTTTGAGGTGGAACAGAAGTTGCCATTCTAATACGACCACGACTCCCTCAATGAGCGATAGTCTCCGTGACCTACGATCAAGTGATCGAGAAGACCGACTCCAAGCAATTCCCCTGCTTCGTATAGGCGATCCGTGAGCTTGAGATCCGATTCCGAGGGCTCAAGATTCCCGGAAGGATGATTGTGGGCAATGAGGATGCCTGAGGCATTGGCGAGGAGTGCCCCCTTGTAGACTTCTCGAGGATGAACGATCGCTGCGTCAAGACAGCCAATGGCGACCTCTTCAATCCCCACTACATGATGTTGGGAATCAAGATACGCGCTCCAAAACACTTCTCTGTCAAAACCCTGGAGGGGCTTGAACAGGTCCGCTGCATCTTGGGGTGAAACAACAGGCTGAGTGTATGAGGTCTGGCGAATGGGTCTGCTAACACAGACTCGGATCATAGGATGAACAGAGGCTTGTGGATCTTCGGGAACGCTCTCCGTAGTGATGAGGTTATCATCCTCATACTTGGATGGGAAGGAGCGAAGATGTAGGCCCGCACTGCCGGTGTGAATTGCAATTCGATCACCAATGCGATACCCGAGCTTCTCAAGCCAGGCTCCTCTGAGTTGAATCTGCGGGTATTCCTTCCCTCTTGAGCGATAAGTGGTGACTCTTCTCATACATAGAGAGTTGCCGCCGGTACTTATCAGGATTGAACTGTATTGCCAGAGTCCGCTGGAGCAAATCAGAGCAAAGTACTTGAGGCCAAGCTCCTTAAATTATCGGATGTGGAATGAACCCAATTACCAGGATCTAGAAAAGCTGCCAACTCTTAATAGTACAGACGAGATCTCTCTCGAGGAGAAGCTCGTCCATATGCACTTCTTTCTTGGGAGCTCTGACTGGTACGCTGCGGAGTATGATCCGACGGACAGGATCTTCTTTGGATACGTCGTGCTGAACGGGGACTATCAGAATGCAGAGTGGGGGTATTTCAGCTTGGATGAACTTAAGGAAGTCAGAGTCCCACCTGGATTTGAGATTGATCGCGATCTGCATTGGACACCCAGGGAATTCCGCGAAATTGAGAGTGTTCCTGAGTCGAAGTATTCAGAGTGAGCTGGGTCGACCTTGCGCGAAAAAGAAGCAATTGAAGCCTCTCCCCTATGGTCGTGAGTTCGTAGCGTGGATGAGCAAAACCAGGAGTGTCGACAGCCCTGACAATTTCTTTCACTAGAAACAACCGGATCACATCTCGGACATTGTTGGCGCTCATCCTAAGTGTTGGATCATTGAACCTGGCCTGACGCTTGATCTGAGATGGCTGTAGTGGCCTAATCAAAGTTTTGACGATAGTGGCCCGGTGACTGAAGCAAACCCAGCTATAGAGCTCCCAATCAACATCAGGGAATTCACTTGCTTTGGTGGGGGTTCCAATAGACTTGTGCAGTTGCTTTAGGCAAGCTGCTCCCAGGTCAGTCAGCCAGTAGAGACGACTTCGCCTTGTCTTTGGTGTTAGACATTGGACGATTCCTTGATTGAGTAGACCGGATAAGATCGAGCTACAGCTGTCTCGGTCTATGCTCATTCGGTAGGCAATCTGAGAGGCGGTCATGGGTTGGATGAAGTGCAAGAGCACCTGACATCGCCTCCTGCTCTGCTGGATGAACTGAAGGGCTTGTTGAACCTTCATTCAAGGCTTGGCGGGCCGGCTAGCATCCTCCTGGTAGTCCAACTACTGTGGACGACCTTCAACCAATTGGTTCTACTAGGGTGGGACTGGGCCACCTATAGCCCTTGAACTGATTTACTCAGGCTTGAGCCAACCGAAAGGCTTAAGAAGAAAGAGCGAAGACACAGAGTGGCGAAAGGGTCAAAAGCTCTTTCCAGGCCCGTCTCTTTGGGGCGGGCATTTCTTATTCTTGAAGTGTCGGGGTGATCCCGAAAATTATGGTGTGGCTGTGACCCGCGTGGAATGGGGCGAATTGGTACACAACCAGGGTGATACAGTCCCACTCAAGGGTAGTTGCTTAGTCCTTATAAAGGTTCACGTTACGCGAAGGGGGCTAGCGTCGGAGCATATCAGGTGAATACTATTAAATGGACTTCTCGCTTCCCATCAACATGATACCAAAGAAGAAGAAGGATCCACGCTGTGGTCGCTGCAGACGAAGGCTTCGCATGGGGCTTGATGTCTGGGGTGTTCAGCAAGGAGTGATGGGAACACGGGGCTACATTCCCTTGGAGGAACATGTTCTGTTTTGTTGCGAAGAATGTCTCTCCGAATACTACAACGGGGTGACTCGACAGCAAGATGGGCCGCGTATGGCGTGACTAACCTGCTGAATTTGAAGCCACTGTGATTTTCCCTGAGTCGAGGGGCCTCCTGAGTGTTGACAAGCCCCTCAATCGGGGGTTTTGTAAGCGATGCTAGGGTAGTCGTGCCCGGAGGAAAATGAGATAAGCACAGCAAGACTCGGACAATGTGTTTCAGAATTGTAAGAAGTCTATTGAATCGTATGAAAGTTTTTTGAGCTCTGTATTTCGAAGGATCGCTTGCTTTGCAGCCAGAGGGACCTGGCTGAGCTCACACAACATCGAGAATGGACAGGCCTGATCTGAGGCGCTTCTTCCAAGGATCAGTAGACCACGCACTGGAGGGGAGATTTATATCTCCGGCCTCTAGCTTGAAAGGTGAGGTACCAATTTAGCGAAGGGAACTATCATGACGAGATACGATGCTTCGAGTACGGTTCTGAATTCACATAGTGACGATATATTCGAGGAAAGAGCCCCCTCTCAATCCTTCCCCAACCGCCCACAGGGTGGCCTTAGATCGCTCTGGGGTGCCTTTGTCCGCCCTCACCGAATCAAGCAGAGCCAGCGTACCTATAGAGAGCAACTGCATGATCTGGTCGAACCTGTCGTAGAGTCCATGATTCGGGCTCGGTCCGTCGACCGAATAGGGGCCTCTTTCCCAAGTTTGGTCCTCGGGCTCTGCCAGGATTACCCGGCATCTCTCCAGCCTTGGATACTCGATCGCTGGAAGAGCCTCTTCAGCCCGATTACTCGAGTTTGCATGGCGATCATCGGGCGAGGCCACACCACTTGTGAGGGGCATCTCAGCAGGCTTAAAACTCTGAAGCAAAAACTCTCCGATCGCCTCGACTCGCTTGAAGAAGTCGGGCAGCAACTTGATCATACCAATATTGAAGAGATTTCGGCAGACACGTTGACCGCTCAGTTCAATCAGGAACGATTGTATAACCGAGAGACTCAGATCTTAGCGGGGTTGAAGGCAAAGATATTCATTCCCTTACTATTGGGCGCTATTCTGATGACAGGCGAATCCTATCTGATTCACGGGTCCTTCAGCCCCGCCTTTCGAGGAGTTTCGGGGGTGGCCATGATGATACTCCCGCTTCAGACCGGGCTTCTCACGGTCGTCATGCTTGTGCTTGCACACTTCGTATTCGCAGGAAAGAGGCTGTGGCATCGTTTGCTAGCAGGCACTTCACTCTTTCTCTTTTCATCCAGCTTGACGTTTATCCGCGTTAGTTCCCTCGCCTATAAAACCGGGGGGAATACCTTAGCTCTGCATGTTGAGTCTTTAGCGATGAATGCCATCTGGGGTGGTGCTGCCTTCTGCTTTGCTCTGATTGGAGCCTGGTTGTTCCGTGTCGTTCATCGCGCATGGCACTCCCGAGAAGCATACTTAGCAGAGCATACAGAGCGCATTGCCAGGAAAGAGGCGGAGCGAACCGCATCGAAGGTGCTGGAAGATATCGGGCCTAGAGTTACGAGCCAGAACCATACCTCATTATTGAAAAGAGAGCGAACATTGAGAGCGGAGGTTCGGACTCTTCAAAACGAGATCCGAGATACCGAAGAGACATTAGAACGAGTGATTTCTGTGCAGATCCGGGAGGCGATGAATCTGATGGCCTCGGAGATCAAGAATGCAGCGAGTCAGTTCGCTCGCTGGAGTTACCTCGAAGATTAGTCAATCGGGAGGATGTAAGTAGATCAAATCAAAGGGGGAGTATTATGCGCAAGATTGGATTGCTTATGGTTGTACTATTCTGTGGATGTGGATTGAGCTGGGAGAAGGATGAGCTCTCTGCAACACATGTTCTCATCGATAATAGTGGAAGTTTAGCAGAGGAAGTAAGAGACAGAATCCACAGAGGAGTTCTTGAGGATGTAGATGCTTGGCTCAAGGGATCGATGCCCGGAGACCGCCTAGAAATCTGGTGGTTTCTGCCGAGTGGATCGAACTATCCGGTAGGTTCTCATCCACTCATTATGCCGGAGTTGTCTCCGCCTGCCCATATTCATCGACGGGAGATATCAAAAGCAATCTTGGATGAGGTTCAAAAGGTGTTGAGCCACCTTCCGGCCCAGGTCACCGTGACGCCTCTACTTGAGAGTCTGTATTTCATCGCCTCGAATCAACACCAACCTTATTCGGTGACCCTATACTCAGATCTCGCTCAGGATTCTCCCCATTGGAATACTATGAAAAGACGCTGCGAAGAAGAGGGATTGCTGGATCTCATGTTGGAGTTCTGTCCAACAGTCTTGCAATCGCCTCAAAAGATCGCACTTGTCAGCTGGCCTGGCATCGCCCGTGAGGGGCAAAATAGTGTCCATGTCCATGTATCGAATCGGAAACTATGGCGGCGGTTTCTCGAGTCGTGGAGTCCATCGACGTCCCTTGTGATGCATTCGTTACCGTAAGGAGGTCGTGAGATGCGACACTGGCGGGGAAGAATCTCGGATAATTGGGTCGGATATATGAGGGGAGCAGTACGCGGAGTCCTGCTCATCAACGGATTTGCATTGGCTACGTTCAGTGTTTGGTTCACGTTTCGTTTTCTTTGGTTTTCGGCAGTCTATCTAGAACAACACATGTTTTCGTCGCCTTGGTAAGGAGGTGATTAAGATGAAGGGCTGGATTGATGAGTTCTTCGGCGCTGATCGACATGCAGTGCGACGAGAAATCCACTTCGAGGTAAGAAAAGATGCCGAAGGCAATCCTCTCATGGAGCCTGTCGAGGCGGAAGCTTATTTAACCTCTCCCCATGACGAGTCCATCGATCGAGTCCGGATCTCTCCCCAGCGTTTCTTTGACTGTGGTTGTGCAAAAGTTGGTCCTGCGGGAGGGAAGTGTTTTGAGAAAGGCTGCGGAAGTGTGAGTTGCCGCGTGCATCATGGGCTGTGCCATGTTTGTCGAAAACCTGTTTGTCTTGAATGCAGTGGTTTTGTCGATCTCGGTGATGGTTATGAAGTCAGACTATGTGGAGGTTGTTATGAAGACACGATTCGAGGAGTCAACCGGAAGGCCTTTACGAAAGCCCTCCTTCATCCCTGGGAAACATTCCGAAACTGGCTCTACTAACAAGCAGGGCCAGTCGCTATGGATTGGCAGCACAAATCTGGTGGAATTGAAACGAGTCATCAACCATGGAGGTTTTCGTTCTCCATGGGGGAGACGTCTCCTACGAGCCTTTTCTTTGGGGGCGATTGACGAACATTTTGAATCCCTAATGGAAGAGCAGATAAGACCCTATAGAATTCAGGAAGCACTGGGAGAATTACCCCCCTTCTCACTTCCCCCTGAGATTCATGATGGAATCCTACTTGGCAAGGATTCCCACGGCACTCCTGTGAGGATGCCCGTGGATTGGCTAAATGCGGGCAGCCTCCTGGCGGGAAGCTCGGGCAGTGGAAAGTCCGTATTGCTAACGTTTGTGATCCCTCAGATCGCAGCTGCGGGTTGTACGGTCTGGGTCTCTGATCTCTATAAACACCAGATACGGAATCTCCGCCCAATATTTAAAGATCTCGGGCAGGAGCTCATCGTCCTAAGAGCTCAAGATTGGCGCGTCAATCTTCTTCAGCCAGACGGGATTGAACCTCGTATTCATCTGTCGATGGTCGTGGACCTGCTGACACGCGTTCTCGAACTTCCTTCACGCTCCTCCTACATAATCCGCCAGGCCTGTCAGACGCTTTATGATCGATTCCATGTATGGAGGGGGCAATCGGAGGAATACCCTTGTTTGTTTGATCTCTATGAGATGATTCGGAAAGGGAAGGGCATCCACACCGAATCCAAGGGGGCCATCCTCGACAGGATGAGCGCCCTGCTCTCGGCACTGACAGCTAAATGTGCTGCCTATCGTAAGGCTTGGACACCTTCAGATCTGAGCCAGTACAGCATCGTCTTTGAGTTCCAAGGTACCAGCGAGTACCAGAAGAAGGTCCTTATGGAGTCGATGCTGTTTAGCCTAATGCAGAAAGAGGTTGCGGAGGGCTCGGTAAACAAGAAGCTTGACCATTGTGTGTTCTTCGACGACGGACAACGTCTTTTTGGGGAAAGGAGTTCCTGGAGTGGAGAGCTTACACCCATGGATGAGTTGGCGGGGTTGATTCGAGGAGGAGGGAAAGGTTTAGAAGTATCTGTTCAATCCATGGAGGGTTTATCAAAACGTCTTACCCCCAATCTATCGACGAAGATTATGGGGCGGCTTGGAAGCCACAGCGATTATCTCCGGCTTGGGGCCGATATGGGGATGAATCGAGAACAGGTTAGCTGGGCCAAGAAGAACCTGAAACCAGGTGTTTTTATCGTCCAGTTTTCTGAGGGACCGTGGAGAGAGCCATTCGTGGTCGAAGTGCCCCACGTCAAAGTGCAATCCGTGGTCAGTGAGCGTGAAGCTGCGGACAGTGTCAGAGTCTTGGATGCTATTGTTGTGCAGCCAGCAAGCGAATATGAAAACTGGAAACCTGACCACCTTCTGTGGGCAGGCGAGATACGGTCTGAAAACGAAAAGGAATCTCATGAACACACACCGAAGGAAACGACAATATCCAAGGAATGCCTCGACTATCTTCAGTCGATAGCAGGGGATCCTTTCCAAAATACGAGTGAGCGAGATGAAGCATTGAGCCTTAGCGCTTGGAAAGGGAACAAGATCAGGAAAGAGCTAACAGGGGAAGGGTGGGTAAAACCTCTGTCCATCAATCCAGGGGGTAGAGGCCAGAAGTTCAAGTTGTTGGAATTCTCTTCTAAGGGGCGGGAGCTGCTCCAAACTTATGGAATCAAGATCAGTCAGGGACGGGGAAGAGGAGGGCTGGAGCATCAGTGGTGGTGCAATACGATTGCTGGATGGCTCAGGAAAAGTGGATTCAAGGTCCAAATTGAAGATGAATCACGTGGCGCGAGGGTTGATATAGGCGTGACAGGAAAGGGAATACGATCGATTGCGATTGAAGTTGAAATGAGTAAAGGGAGTGAACTTGAGAATATTCGGAAAGACCTTGAGGTTGGCTATAGCTTGGTAGTGAGTTTGGTAAGGGATCCAAATAGTGTGGAGCTTCTCCAATCCGAGGACCAAGTCATAGTCGGATTACTTACAGACTATCAAATCATCCTCAGGGATCTTTTTGTCGAAATTGAGAGGTGAAAACTATGCAGGAATCGCAGTATGATGCTCGGATGAGGACAGATCCAAAAGGAAGAGAGAAGAAGCAGGAAAAGAAAGAGGATCTGAAGCAGCAGTATCCAGAGTGGTTGGATGCGAGAGAGGCGGCAAGAGTTCTTAGTTTGCCATTGTCTACGATTCGTAGATTGACGAGGGAAGGGAAGATTCCCTTTAAGCGTTTCACGCCGAGGAATACGAGGTATTCGAGAGAAGAGATTGAAAAGTGGGCTTGCAAGCAGCCCGGGAGCTAGCCATGGGAGTATTTGAAAACAAAAGAAAGGGTGAGGCTGGTAAGAAGTATGGGATTAGCTACCGCGATAGTACGGGTAAGCTGAGGCAGAAGATTGTCTCGAATAGTCGTCAAGAGGCCGAGAGAGAGTTACGCCACATTCTTTCAGAGATGGATCAAGGTACTCACCGGCCAGAAGGAGATAAAGTCGGTCTTGCGGAGTATGCCGAAAACTGGATTAAGTCAAAGAGGACAGAAGTCCGAGAGGCAACCTGGAAAGCGTACCGAACTCATGTGATCAAGCACATCCTTTCATCAGTCTATGGGAGAGTGTAAATCTAACTGTGTAAGTGGCCATGGTGTTAACTTCCTATCCAGGAGGATTCCATGGCCAAGAAGAAGCGCGATCGGCTCGACGAGTTGGTCGACGAACTGTTGAAGAACCAATCACCTGAAGAAGCTCTCAGCGACTCCGGCGCACTGAAGGAACTGAAGAAGCGTCTCGTCGAGAAAGCCCTCGAAGGTGAGCTGACCGAGCATCTCGGCTACGAGAAGCATTCGACCGCTGGTCTCAGAACCGGCAACTCCCGCAACGGCAAGACTCCCAAGCGCGTGATCGACGGCGAAGGTGAGATGGAGATCGAGGTTCCCCGCGATCGCCAAGGCGACTTCGAGCCGCAGCTCGTCAAGAAGCGGCAAACACGCCTGCCGAGCTTTAACGACAAGGTGATTTCCCTGTACAGCCGCGGCCAGACGACCCGCGAGATCCAGGACCATCTGGAAGAGATCTATGGGGTCGAAGTCTCTCCGGCGCTGATCTCCAAGGTCACCGACGCCGTGCTCGAGGATGTTCAGGCCTGGCAGAGGCGCCCGCTGGATGCGGTCTATCCGATCGTCTATCTCGATGCAATCCACCTGAAGATGCGCCACAGCGGCCGCGTACAAACGCGGGCGGTCTATCTGGCCCTGGGGATCAACCTCGAGGGCAACAAAGAGCTGCTGGGACTGTGGATCGGCGAACACGAAGGGGCGAAGTTCTGGCTGAACATCCTGACGGAGTTGCAGAGTCGCGGCGTCGAGGATATCCTGATCGCGGCCGTGGACGGCCTGACCGGCTTTCCCGACGCGATCGCCAGCGTCTACCCGAAGACCGAGATCCAGCTTTGCATCGTTCACTTGGTGCGCGGCTCCCTGAAGTATGTCGGCTGGAAGGAGCGCAAGGCGGTGGCTCGGGATCTGCGGGCGATCTACACGTCTCCAACGGCCGAGGCCGCCGAAGTGGCTCTAGACGCTTTCGAGGTGACTTGGAGCGAGCGTTATCCGATGGCGGCCAGAGGGTGGCGAAGGGGCTGGGAGCAGATCATTCCGTTCTTCTCGTATCCTGCGCCGATCCGCAAGGTGATCTACACGACCAACGCGATCGAGTCCTTGAACGCACAGTTGAGGAAGGTGACACGGAAGCGAGGATCTTTCCCGACGGAGGAATCGGTGAAGAAGGTGATCTATCTGGCGATGAGTCGAGTGTCAAAACGTTGGAGCCGACCCATCAGCAACTGGCCGGCGGCCTTGAACTACTTCTCGATCACGTTCGAGGGAAGGCTGCCGGAATAAGATGAGAACGGCCACTTACACAGTTCCGTTGACACACCCGTCTATGGTCTTGCCGGAATGAACTTGAAGCGGATTAGTCTTCCAGAACTCCGTAGCTTTCGGGCTAGACTTGCCAGTCTTCCAAGTAAGCCGAGTGCGAAGACCATTAACGCAATTCTTACTACTCTCGGAAGCATTTTAGATCAAGCACGTCTAGATGGACTCATCATGTCAAATCCTGCGAGAGATCTTAGGAAGTTACCAGTTCATCAAAGGGAGATGGATTTTCTCCAGGCTGAAGAGATTCCAAAGCTTTTAGCTGCGGCCAAAGAGATGCGTGAGGATCTGTACCTTGCGGTATGTCTTTCGATCTTTGCAGGGCTTAGAAGGAGTGAACTCCTTGGTTTGAAGTATGGTGATTTCGATCTGAGTAAGAAGTCTCCTCAGGTTCAGATACAGCGCTCCTATCTTCGGGGATCTGGTCTTTCGGCTCCTAAAACAGAGACTTCAAGAAGACGAGTGTTTCTGGGCGGTGAGCTTGCCAGGATTCTTCGAGAATTCAGGATGAGACGAGGCTATCCACCTGATGAAAAACTCGTTTTCGACATGGGAAGCGGGAAACCTCTAGATCCTGACTATCTGAGTAAGCACCTTTGGAAGAAACTTCTTAAGTATACTGAGTATCGAGAAAACTTGAGGTGGCACGATTTAAGGCATACCTACGCGACGTTGATGCTGACCCAAGGAGAATCTTTGAAAGTCATCTCCAATCAGATGGGTCATTCCTCAATCAAGGTGACTGGAGATAGGTACGCACACCTACTTCCATCTGTTGGGCAGGAGGCCGCTAAGAGGCTTGAGAGGACAGTTTTCAAAAGCGGCGGTAGTTTAGTAGAGGAGTCGAATACAAAGGGAGTGTCCTTCTGTCATCTTCCAAGCAAGGCCAGCTTTCAAGCTTGGGGAGTTTCCTAACAAGGTGAAATCCGATATGAATTGAATCCGTTTCCTCCAGGAAGAAGAGAATTCGAGGTAAATGTGGATAAGACAATAACCAGTGTCGCCCATCTCTTAGACAAAGCAGAATTGACGGAATCAGGACAGGAGACAAGAGACGAAGGTCCTGCATGGTTCAAGGACCAACCAAACATGTGGTTTCGGGGACAGTCGTGTGCGAAGAAAAAGTTGTTACCCCAAGTTCTACGTCCGGATTTTGTCAGCAAGGCGAAGCGCTTCGAGAAATGGTCCCCAGAACCAGTGTTTTCCTTTGAAGCAAGTCTCTTCAACCAAGTAAGGCACAGGGGCCCATCCTTCCTCACGAGTACAGAGTCACTCACTCACACCTATTTCCTATTACAACATCATGGACTTCCCACTCGATTGTTGGATTGGTCAACCAACCCACTTGTGGGTCTATTCTTTGCGATTAACAAGGAAAGCCATCATGATGGTGCTCTATTTGGGATGGGAGCTAGAAATGTAATTCCGGGTTATGAGGATTCTGATGTTGTGTATCAAGACGACGCTAAAGTCATGCAATATGTAAATATCCTCCAGAATGGGACTTCTTGTGCCCTTAAGTCTACGGGGGTACCGTTGCGTGTTCACCCGGACTTGCACGACGGGCGGATGCTCCAGCAAGGATCGAGATTCACATTACATCTCCCAGAATGTGAGAATCTGGAGGATATTCAAGCTCCAGAATTTCTAACGAAATTCGTGGTGCCCGCTAAAGCAAAGCCTAAGATCTTGACCGAATTGAGGGTACTTGGTGTTCACTGGGGAACACTATTCCCTGATCTTCAGCACCTTATTACGCAGATTCGCCATGAAGCCCATGTCTAATTAAGGAGAGGATGCATTGTAGAGACTTGAGAAGGGTGCTCTTGAGGCTCCTGTCCTTTCACTAGAGAAAATCCGCAGGATAAGGATTTCTCTAAATGGCTACAAATCACGTGAGAGAAGATAGTCCAACAGGCTTCGATATCGTTCAACTCGCTCACAATCGCCCATATTACTCCAGTGTTTGATTTGTGAAGAGGCGAATGATGTAGCTTTATTTAAAAGTGGGGTAAGGTCCTGGTAAGAAAACCCACTAAGGAATGCATCTGATAGGTAGTCAATGAATGCCGTGCCATCACTTAGCATTGTGAGCATACCCCGGATATGCACAGCAAGGTTTGAATTCAGCGTCTCTGCAGAAATGCCGGGTAGTGCTGGACCCCGATCTTCACTTGTGTCCATGAGGAATTTCAACAGCGTCTTGCCTACCAGGACACGTGGAAACTGAGCTGCTTTCTCTAGTAGAACTGCCTCCTGGATCGCCTTACCTGTGAGATGGTTTTCGAAGACTTCTATTCCCCAGCAAAGCTCGATTCCACCACGCCAAGGGATTCCCTTCGCAAGGCAATACAGCTGTTGCAGACCCGCAGCTGCAACAATTGTGGAAACACTATGAGTCGGGAAATCAGATACCTGATTGTTGAAGGGGGAGTAGACTAGGAGTCCGTCGGAAAATGGAACGAAAGCAATTGGTGGTGGAGTAAACTGAGGGTTTGATTCCATGAGCTTGCTGAGGTGTGGCTGATTCCTGGAAAGCTTGTCAACGACATCTTCGAATCCGCCTGCCATTTCAACTAGGTTTCGCGCACACGGAATGAATTTTGACTCAAAATCATCTTCCTGCTCCATCCCCGCCTGGAAAATACAAGGACTTCGTTTCATTGACTCTTCATGTCCGAGAAGATCAAAGAAGCCCACCAGGTAGTTTCCAATGTGAATGCTATCTTTTGGCTTCAAAGGAGATTTCATTCAATCCTCGCTCACTTGGGGCTTGCACAATTGATGATGCTATGTAGAGACTCCTACATGGCATAGTCTTGCCTGTGCATAGCAACTGCTCAGCATTGCAGAGTTGCGATGCAATTAAAGAGTCACTCACCTGGCGGAAAGGTTCCATGGATTTCGAAACCATCATGTCAACACTCCCAGCAGCTCTAAAGGCTCTGGATACCGCAGCAATGTACCTTAAGAAGGAGAAGCTTAGTGCAGCCGAAAGAGCGGATCTGGAGACGAAGGTGCTAGAGGCAAAGAAGTGTATCGCAGAGGCCGAGCTTGAGAGTGTCAAATTGAAGTCGAATATAGAGCGTCTTCAAAGTGAATTGCGGAGGAAGGTTGGAGTCGTTTTCCAGCATCCTCTAGCATTTGCTGAGGGAGTTAGCTCCCCAATCTGCCCAGTGTGCTGGGGGGATCGAGAAAAGGTGATTCCCCTTCAGTGTCACTTAGATCAAACAGATTTCTATGGTGATCGTGGCGAAATGTACTTCTGTCGTAGTTGCGAAAATGAATGGACTTTAGAAGTAGGCTGGTTGGAGAAGAATAGGCCGGAGTAGGGCCCTTCGCGGCTGCTAACAGCCGTTAGGGCATAAGATTAGGTGTAAGCAGTTCTGCTACGCCAACGTCCCCTTGTAGCCCGCTACATATGTTCAGCCAGCGCCTTGTAGTTTTGGTTCAAGCAAGCTCGTCTAGTAGAAGTAGTCGGGTGTGGAATCAGAACCTCTCGCAAATTCGGGGTAGACTACATCACTCATAGTGGCCTTGCATCCACCCTTTCTCTGATTCCGTGATGTATTTATCAACGCGACTCTCAGGAAGTGCATGTTGACATTTTGTTGACATTTACCACTTTCATCCAATACCAAGGAAAAACCCTCTCTGCAAGTCATTGCAGAAAGGGCCTTTATAAGGTGGCGGGGACAGGATTTGAACCTATGACCTTTGGGTTATGAGCCCAACGAGCTACCAGACTGCTCCACCCCGCGTCAGGTGGCGCAATATACCCTTGGGACCCCGGAGTGTCAATACCCTGAAGCCGAGCTTTTATAGCAGCGAAATCCTGGAAGTTATTTAAGTAGAACAAGTTTGCTCATGGCCTGGTATTCATCTCCCTTTAGCCTGCAAAGGTAGATGCCTGAAGGAAGAATTTCGCCCTGATCATCCAATCCGTCCCAACGAATATGGTGCTCACCGGCGGCAAGTGCGTCGTCAGTTCGAAGGCTACGCAACAGACGCCCACTCAAATTGTAAACGCCTAGATCCACCCGGGCGGACTCGGCAAGGACGAAGTGAATCTCCGTACTCGGATTAAAGGGATTGGGATAGGCGCTCAAGTTCGCTGACACCGAAGGCGAGTGCGTGGCAGTGGGGTCGCTCTGGTACTTCAGCAGAGCCAAATCCGCGCTGCCGGCGCTAGTGAAGCCGCCGGAGTAGCAATAGAAATCGCAGTAGCCGAAGAACCAGGATCCCAGTACGAATTGGTTTGCCGAATCCACGGCCACATCAGCACCGCGCTGATCGGAATGATCGCCATAGAGGGCGCTGCTCCGATGGCTTCCATCAGGACCGAAGGTGGCCAGGAAGATATCGAAGTTTCCCCCTCCATAGATGACTCCGCCGCCGAAATCCAGGTTGCCGTCTGCGAAACCTGTGAAACCGATTTCACCATAGGAACCGACGGCAAGCGCTTCAGCATATTGACCCGAGTTGTCACCAAAGCTCTGACTCCAGTTGAAGAGCCCGTTTTCGCTCAGGGAGGCTAGGAAAAGATCGCGGCCGCCTTCGCTGGGATGGACTTCGTCACCCAAGGGGATTCCATACTCGAAATCACCGGCGAAAACAATATCGCCCGTCTCTTGAATCGCAACGCAGCGGGCCTCTTGGTCGCCATTGACCCCGAAGGATTGCCCCCAACTCAATGCACCCGTCGCAGGGGAGATAAGCAAGAGGTAGGCGTCCAGGCCGCCCTGGGATAGCAGAGCCTCGTTGCCGATGTACATATACCCTTCCAGAGAACCCGCCATGGCAAGTTCGCTGCCTTCGATCATGTCGAGATCGAAAACCCACTGATCGCCAAAGCCCCAGATGGATTGACTCCAGAGATGGGATCCGTCCGCGTCGAGGCTGGCTAAGAAAAGATCCTGTTCCTCGAAGCTGGATATGTCCGTGCCGCCAAAGTTCATGGTTCCAAGGAATGGACCGGCTATGAAGATTTCACCGTTTGAATCCACCTCGACACAGCTTGCGCTCTGATAGTAGGCGTCGCCGAAATTCGCGCTCCAAAGATGATGACCATTCCCGTTGTATTTCGCGATGAAGGCGTCCTTGTCTCCCGCGCTGTACAAATCGCCTCCGCCGAAATTGATTCCGTAGAAGAAATCTCCAACGATAATGACATTGCCATCATCATCCACGATCAGGTCTCGCACCTTGTCGTTGCCGAAATCACCGAAACTGCGGCTCCAGATGTGCATGCCCTCTGAATCAAAAGCGGCCAGAAAGATGTCGTATTCACCTTGAGAGACAAGTTGCTCGCCGCCCAGATCCAAACCGCCGATGAAATCGCCGGTCACATAGATTCGATCATCGGAGGCCACTTCCAGCGCTACCATGACTTCGGCGCCAGCGTCGCCGAATCTAAGGCACCAGAGGGGATCGAGGGAGTCTGCCGAGAGGGAGGAAGCGGACAGGATCAGAAGTAGAACCGGCAGGATACGCATCACATCGACACCTCGCGGACTCAAGTATGTCGTTAAGTGTAACACAGAGATTGATCGGTTTCGATACTCGCCCGAATCTAGCGCGAGTTTCTCACTTCGGACAGGGTTTCGCGCAGGTAAGCAATCCATCCTTCCATGCCTTCACCCGTGCGTGCGCTGCACTCGAAGACCGGTGCGTCGGGATTCACCTCGCGGATGTGTCCGTGAAGTTTCTCCATGTCGAAGTCCAGGTGTGGAACCAGATCGATCTTCGTGATCACGATGGCGTCGGCGTTGCGGAAAATGAGCGGGTACTTCACCGGCTTGTCTTCGCCCTCGGTGACCGAAACGAAGGTGACCACGCGGTCTTCGCCAAGCTTGTAGCTGGCCGTGCAGATGAGATTACCCACGTTTTCGATGAAGACGAGGTCGAGGCCGTCGAGCTCGAGAGCAGACAGGCCTTCCTTCACCATGCCAGCATCCAGGTGGCAACTGCCGCCGGCCGGACCGCCCGTGTTCACCTGTACCACCGGTACATTGTGGGCCGCGATTTTCTCGGCGTCGTGGCTGGTGTTCACATCGCCCTCGACTACGCCGATGGCCATGTCGCCCTTCACCATTTCCAGGGTCTTTTCGAGCAGGGAGGTCTTGCCGGCTCCCGGCGAGGAAACCAGGTTCAGGGTTACGATTCCCTTTTCCGCCAGCATCTCATGATTGCTGCCGGCCACATTGTCGTTGATCTTCATGATGTCGCGGACGACTTTCACTTCCATTTCAACTCTCCTCATCGTCGAAAACGATTTTGTCGACGGTCATCTCTCGGCCGCCCTTAATGTCGATGTTCTGCGACTCGCATTTGCCGCAGCGAAAGACAGGTTCCTCACTGGCCCACTCCGCATCACAGTCTTTGCAACAGAGAACCAGCGGCGTTTCCTCAACCACGAGCTTGCTTCCGGCCAAGCGACCTTCCTGGGTTAGCATCTCGTAATAGAATTCCACCGGGCCTTTTACCGCGCCGGAGAAGAGCCCCAGTTTCAAGTGTACTTCCTGCACCACCGCGCCCAGGCCTCGGGCTTCCAATTCTTCTTCCACGGCCTGCACCAGAGATTGCGTAATGGAGTACTCGTGCATGAGGCTCCTAGCAGATTCGGGGAAGCATTTCCCCGGTGAGCATGTCCACGATACGTTCGCCGCCGATGGATGTGCGCAAGGTCACCTGACCCGCGTTTCCATCGATCACCTCGCCCATGCGGCAGGCTTCCTCACCGTAGGGAAGCGCGCGCAGAATTCCCAGGGCCGCGTTGGCTTCCGACTCGGGAAGCACCACGATCATTTTTCCCTCGCTGGCCAGGTAGAGAGGATCGAATCCCATGATCTCGCAAGCGCCCCGCACGCCGGGTCTTAAGGGGATGGCGTCTTCGTGCAGTCGCATGGCCACTTCGCTGGAACTGGCAATCTCGTTGAGCACTGTGGCGGTGCCACCGCGAGTTGGATCGCGCAGGGCATGAATTTCAATGCCGGCCTCCACGAGGGCGCGAACCAATCCGTTCACGGGTGCTACGTCGCTGTCGACATTGCCGTCCAGAGTAAGGCCCGCGCGAAGAGTCATGAGGCAGATTTCATGATCACCCAAAGTGCCGCTGGCCAAGATCACGTCGCCGGGTTTCGCACCCATGCCGGTGGGGGACACGCCATGAGGGCGCCAGCCGATGCCGGCCGTGTTGATGAAGATTTTGTCGGCGTGTCCGCGAGGTACAACCTTGGTGTCGCCGGCCACGATGCCCACGCCGGCTTCTTCCGCCGTCGACGCCATGGAATCCACGATGCGCGTAAGGTCGGCGATTGGCAGACCCTCTTCCAAAATGAATCCCGCTGTGAGCCATCTCGGCACCGCGCCGGTCATGGCCACGTCGTTCACCGTGCCGCAAATGGCCAGTCGCCCGATATCACCGCCGGGGAAGAAAATGGGATCTACCACAAAGCAATCGGTACTCACGGCCAATTGTCCCTCGGGGCTTTCGGTGAGCACGGCACCATCGTCGAGGCAGTCCAGGGCCGGATTCGCAAAACGCGGCAGGAAGAGTTTCTCCACCAACTCGTGAGCCAATTTACCGCCGGCTCCATGGGAAAGCAGAATGCGATCACTGGATTTAATCGCCACGATGTCCTCCGCTGGATCCGTATTTGAAGTGCGCCGCGCAGGTGCCTTCGCTGGAAACCATGCAAGCGCCTACCGGGCTCTCGGGTGTGCAGGCGCCGCCGAAGAGTTTGCAGTCCTCGGGTTGGGCCAGTCCTTGTAGGATGTCTCCGCAGATGCATCCCACATGTTCACGAAGGGCTTCGATATCCAGGTCGGGAAACTTGCGATCGGCGTCGAAGCTCGCGAAGTCTTCGCGCAGTGCCAAACCACTTCCCGGGATCACACCGATGCCTCGCCAGTTGGCGTCGCAGGGTTCAAAGACTCGCGATGTGATTTCCCGCGCTTTGGGATTGCCGTCCGCCTTGGCGATGCGCGCGTACTGCAATTCCACCGCCGGTCGTTCTTCGGCAACCTGGGCGCAGAGCATGTCGATGGAGTGGAGCACATCCAAGGGTTCGAAGCCGGCAATGACCACGCCCAGGCCGTGATCGCGAGGAAGGAAGCCGTAGGGCTCGGCGCCAATGATGGTGGATACATGGGCCGGGCCCAGAAATCCCTTGAGCCTGAGTTCGCCGCTGGCGATGGCGGCCAGGGCCTTGGGCACGGTTTTGTTCGCGCTGGCCACCGTGAAGTTTTTTAGGCCCTCGGCCATGGCGACCAAAATTGAAGCGGCAATGGTGGGCACCGTGGTTTCAAAACCCACGCCCAGGAAGACCACTTCTTTGTCGGGATTCTCGCGGGCGAGATCCAGGGCTTCCAAGGTTGAGTAGACCACGCGAACATCGTGGCCCGCTGCTCGCTCGCGCTCCAAACTACTGGATGACCCAGGCACGCGCATCATGTCGCCGAAGGTGCTGAGGATTACATCATCGCGCCTTGCCAAGGCCACCGCGCGGTCGATGTATTCGTTGCCGGTCACGCATACCGGGCAGCCGGGTCCCGAGAGCAGGTTCACGTTTTCTGGAAGCATCCACTTGAGACCGTAGCGGTAGATGCTCATGGTATGTGTGCCGCAAACTTCCATGAAGGTGACGCGGCGGCCGTCCAAACGGCGGCGCATGCTTTCCACAATGGGAGCGCTCAATTTGCCGTCGCGGTATTCGCTGATGTGCTTCACGCCGGATCCTCCGGCCCCATTTTCTCTTTCAGCTCTGCAAACTCGCGCAGGAGCTGCAGGGTTTTTTCGGCCTCTTCCTCATCCACCAACTGCAGGGCGTAGCCCGCGTGCACGAGCACGTAAGCGCCCTCGGGACGTTCCTCTAGCAGCGCGAGGCTGACGGTTTTCTGCATGCCGTCCACCTCGACCAGACCCCGGTCTCCATCCTCCACCCGTACGAGTTTCATGGGAATACCCAGGCACATGATCTACTCCTTCTCGATGCCGCGTAAAAGGCGAGCGCCACCTATGGCCGCCTGACCTAGCGCAATGCCACCGTCGTTGGCAGGGACGAGGCGATGAACCAACACTTCCAAGTTCCGTCTTCCGAGCTCCGCGGGTAACCAGGATGAGAGCAAGCGATTCATGAAGCATCCACCCGATAGGGCCACGCGCTTCAGACCCGTTTCTTTCGCCGCCATTTCCGCCCAATCCGCCAGGCTGAGAACCAGACCTCGATGGAAACGCAGGCCCGCTTCGGCAGCGCTCATGCCACTCTGGCGAGCTTCGATCAGGGACCCAAAAAGAGCCGCCGGATCCATAATCAATGTAGCTTCTTCGCGCCTGATTGCCAGCTTCCAGGCAGGTCCATCCCAGGCTGGATCGCCCTCTTCATGCAGCAGGCCTTCCAACTCCACGGCGGCCTGCCCCTCGTAACCCGCCACGGGCACGAGCCCGGCCAGTGCGGCCACGGCATCGAAGAGGCGTCCCATGCTCGAGGTGAGTGGGGAGTTCACGCCGCTGCTGGCCAATTGCAAAATATTGTCCTGCGATTTTTGATTCGGAGCGGAGGGTCCTTGGGAAAGCAATGCGTGTCCATCTCTCATGACGCTTTCATCCATGCCCATGAGCCAGGCCAAGGCCATGCGCCAGGGTTCGCGTACTGCGGCTTCTCCGCCGGGCATGGGGGCCGGTGCCAGGTGTCCCAATCGACGGAAGTTTTCATAGCCGCCGGCCAGGAGTTCGCCGCCCCAAACTGTTCCGTCCTCGCCATATCCGGTGCCGTCCAGACAGAGTCCCAGGCACTTTCCCTCGGCAGCGTTCTCAGCCATACAGGACGCCAGATGCGCGTGGTGATGCTGCACGCCCAGGGCAGGCAGGCCGCTTTCATCAAGGGCCCATTGGGTGGATAGGTAGCGCGGGTGCAGATCGTGAACTACCGCCTCAGGTACAACTTCTAACAGGCGCTTCTGGCCTTCGAGAGCTTCTCGGAAAAATTCAAGCGTTGCCAAATTCTCCATGTCACCGATGTGCTGGCTCAGGAAGGCGTCTCGGCCTCGAGTCAGGCAAAAGGTGTTTTTCTGTTCGGGGCCAACGGCCAGCAGACTGGGAGGCTCGAAGGGCAAGGTGATGGGCGCGGGCACTTCACCGCGGCTGCGCCGAATGGGGCTGGGCGCAGCGCCCACCCACCTTTGTACACTGTCGTCGCACCTGCGCAGAATGGGCCGGTCGTGCAGGAGGAAGGCGTCAGCAATTTCCCCTAAGCGCTCGATGGCCTCATCATTCTCCACCGCGATGGGTTCCTCGCTAAGATTGCCGCTGGTCATGACCAGCGCGCCGCCAAAGGCTTCCAGAAGCAATTGATGAAGCGGTGTATAGGGCAGCATGAGTCCCAGGTAGCCGTTGCGCGGCGCCACCGAAGCGGCGATGGGAGCGCCTGCACGCTTTGGCGCGAGCAGAATGGGTCTGCGCCGATCGACCAGAGCGCGTTCCTCTTGAGTATCCAAACGCACGAAATTTTTGGCCTCATCCAAATTCGCCACCATTATGGCCAGCGGCTTTTCGTATCGATGCTTCCTCTCACGCAAGCGAGCCACCGCCGTCTCGTCCGCAGCATTCACCGCCAGGTGAAAACCGCCGAGGCCCTTGAGGGCGAGGATACGGCCGGATCGAAGCAGGTCGATGGCATCGCTGATGGGGCTCTGTGTTTCCTGCGACGGGCTGCCGGCAATTTGCATCCACAGCTTCGGCCCACATTTCGGACAGGCTGTAGGCTGAGCGTGGAAACGACGATCGAGCGGATCCTCATACTCGCGGCGGCAGTCTTCGCAGAGCGGAAACTCGGCCATACTCGTTTTCGGCCGGTCGTAGGGCAGGTCTGCGATAATCGTGAAACGGGGACCGCAGTGGGTGCAATTCAAAAAGGGATAAGCGTAGCGGCGATCGCCCGGGTCGCGCATTTCGGCTAGGCAGGCATCGCAGGGCGCGATGTCGGGGCTCACTAAAACTCCGCGCCCTTCCTTCTGCCTGCTTTCATGGATGGCGAATCCCGCCTGTTTTTCCAAGGCGATTTCCCGGGCCTCCCAGGATGTGATTTCAGCCAGAGGTGGCGGGTGACCCACAAGCTCGCCGAGGAAATCAGCGATGAGTGCGGCTTCGCCTTCGATTTCGATCTCCACACCATCGGAATCGTTCAAAACCCAACCGGCCAAAGCTCGGGCCATGGCGAGGGTGTAGACCGCCGGCCGAAATCCCACACCCTGAACAATTCCGCTCATGCGGATAGACAGCCGCCGCCTTCCCTCGCGGGGCAAAGCCTTCAGTGTGGTGAGAATTGGATCCTTGGCCTTCATGATCGGCTTTCGAAGAAGTGATCCACAAGGAAACAGTTAGGCCGGATGGAGTCAACGGCGTTTGAGTCACCAGTCGCCAGTCACCAGTCGCCAGTCACCAGTCGCCAGTCACCAGTCGCCAGTCTCCAGCCGCCAGCCGCCTGCCAAAAAATTCCCTCCCCCGAGATCGAGGGAGGGTTTTATCTGGCGGTCGGCGCTCAGCGCTTAGCGCCTAGCGATCTAGCCGTAAGTCAGGCTGAGAAGCTGTCCGCGGGTATCCTTGAGACGGTTGGCCACGATGCGTCCGATGTGATTGTAAATCACGAAGCCCGTGCGACAATCTTCCTGGAAAAGGGGGAAGAGCTTGTCGGCCTCGATGGACAAAACCTTGCAGTCTTCCACAGCCTTGGACTGGGCAGTGGTCTGGAAGGGCTCAACCAGGGCGCTCCAGGCGAAGACCTCATTCTCGGGCACCGTGTAAACGATGGACCGCTTCTCGTTGGGCAGGGACAGGGAGAGAGCCACGCGCCCCTTAAGCAACAAGTACATTTTCTTCGCAGGCTGATTTTCATCGAAAATCGTGGTTCCCGCCGTGAAAGTTTCTTCTTCGCAAAGCACCACGAGGCGCTCCAGCTCCTCGTCGGTCAGACCCGCGAAGATGTTGAACTTCCTCAGCTCACTGATGGTAGCCATCTCGACTCCTTAACACGTTGAGGGCTCAGTCTCGACAAACTTGGCCAGATGCGTCCGCACGCGGGCGAGCAGCTCCGGCATCATTTTCTCGCATTCGGGCGACAGCCCGGGGCCTGGTTCCGTTTTCTGCGGAGTCAGACCTAAGACACGTATGGGCGGCAATTCTTCGCCAAGGGTGCGGGCCAGAAGGATAACACTGCCCAAATCCAGATCGTGCAGGGAAATCTGAGGGCCGTATCCCCGGAGATCGACCTCTTCAAGGTCGAAGTCCAGAAGCCGGCCACCTTCCCCGCCATCGCAGACCGCGTCGATGACGATGGCGCGATCATAGTCCTGGAGGGTATAGAGCAGATCCAGTCCGCGCGTGGCGCCGTCCATGAGATCGATTCCGTCGGGCAGAGAGTCGCCGAGCAGGGTGGCAACAGCGAGGGGGCCCACACCGTCGTCGCCATAGAGCTCGTTGCCGACTCCCAGCACCAGAATGCGACCTTGGCTACTCACGGAAGTCCACTTCCAGAAAGTGCGTTGCGCAGGAGATGCAGGGGTCGTAGGCGCGCACCATGCATTCCAGAGCCAGAGTGATCTCCTCCTTCGAGCGATCCAGAATTCCCGGAACGAGCTTCTGCATGTCCGCCTCGATGTTGGCCAGGTTCTGGCCCGTGGGGATGATGCAGTTGGCGTCGGTCAGGATTCCATCTTCACCGAAGGTGTACTCGTGGAACAGAATGCCGCGGGGAACTTCCACCGCCGCCGCACCGCGTCCGAACTTCGTGGGCTCCACGGGAGCCTCGGCTGCAGGCGGGTTCTCGATGAGTTCGGTGAGAACCGCGAGATCCTCTTCCATCAGATGCGCACATTCGACCACCTGGGCGAAGGTGTTGGCGAAGGTGTTGGTGCAGGGATGTCCCATGCCCAGCTTCTCCGCAACTTCCTTGGCCTTGGGCCGCAGCTGATCATAGTTGTTGTTGTAGCGGGCAAGCGCACAGGCCATGTAAGTGTCGGTCTCGCCGCTCACATGCTTGGCCGCCGCGTGGCATTCGACACGCTCGTGGATCATCGTGAGGTAATCCTGCTCGTCGATGATCCGTCCCGTGGAGCTGATGACCTGGCCGTCATAGAGAGGATACTCACCATCCGGCTTATGCAAGGAGATGCACTCGGTGGGCCGGTCGAATCCCGCGAACCAATCGGGATAATCCAGACTGGCGAAGACCTCGTAGGTGGTCTCGAAGTCGGCGAGCATCTTCTCGTAGTAGGCCTTCAGGTCGATGAGTTCCTTCTTGGTCGGGAAGCGAGCCAGTCCGCCCGGAATCACGTTGATGGGGTGAACCGTGCGGCCGCCCAGGGCGTCGCAAACGTCGTTGGTGAACTTCTTCATGCGAAGAGCCATCTTCACGACGTCGGGGTGGCTTTCGGCCAGGGGAATCACGCTGCCCACGCCGAGCACGTCCGGCGCTACCAGGAAATAGGCGTGCAGCACGTGGCTCTGCAGGAAGGCCGCGTCGTGGAGAAGCTTTCGGATCTTCTTCACATTCTCGGACACTTCCATACCCAGCGCGTTTTCCACTGCGCGGACGCTGGCCATGGTATGGCCCACCGAGCAGATTCCACAGATGCGGCTGGTCACGTGGGGAACATCCCGATAATGACGGCCCACCACGAAAGCTTCGAAGAAACGAGGCGACTCGACGATGTCCAGACGCAGGTCTTCGATCGTACCGTCCTTCATATTCAGGACGATGTTCCCATGCCCTTCAACCCTCGCCATGTGGTGGACGTTGATGTTCAGGTTCTCATGCATGGATGACCTCCCGGGCCTTGAGCTTCGCAATGAGATCCGCCGCGGGAACGGCGTTGTAATGGCTAATCTGCCTGATGATGGCTTCGGTGGAAATGCCGTGCTCGTCTTCCATGGCCTTGACCATGGCGTCGAAGTCGGCGGTTTCCAGGAAGCCCCGGCAACCGTCACAGGGCTGGCCGTAGCTCGGGCAGATGGCGTCGCAGCCGCCACGAGTCACCGGACCCAGGCAACTGAGACCCTTGTCGTACATGCAGACGTTACCCTTGCTCTTGCATTCGACGCAGCAGGGGTTGGTCGGCAGTATGGGCGGAATGCCCATGAGCACTTTCTTGACCGTTTCCACGAATTCGCTTCGGTCGATGGGGCATCCGGGGATGATCAGATCGACCGGAACCACGTCGCTGACGCGGCGCACTTCGGTGGTTGGGAAGCAGTCTTTCTTGTCGCCGTAGACTTCGGCGCGCTGGGTTTCCAGGTCGCGAAGCTGCTTCATGCCGTTGACGCCGCCCAAGTGGGCGCAGGCGCCGATGGCCACGAGCACGTCGGCGATCTCGCGGATCTCCATCAGCTCCTCTTCATCTTCGGGAGTCGTGATGGATCCTTCCACGAAAGCGATGGCATAGTCCTGACCTTTTTCGGTCATGGCTTCGCGGAAGTTCACGATCTCGATGACGTCGAGAAGATCGAGGAGGTAGGCCTCGAGGTTCAAGATGTTCAGCTGGCACCCCTCACATCCCGTGAAACTGAATACTCCGATCTTGGGCTTCATTAGAGTGCCTCCTTGAATTTCTTGGCGTCGGCATAGGTGAAGACCGGGCCTTCCTGGCAGACGTAGACGCCATTGATCTGGCAATGACCGCAACGGCCGAGTCCGCAACGCATGCGCCGTTCCAGCGACATGTAGATGCGGCGTTCGGGAATGCCCATGGCCAGCAGCTTCATGATGACGAACTTGTACATGATGGGCGGGCCGCAGATAACCGGTGTGGTCGTGCGCGGATTGATCTTGATGCGGTCAAAGAGCGTGGTGATGACACCTACATTGCCCTTCCAGGATTCATCCGCAACGTCCACCGTCTGGTGGAACTCGATGGAGGGGTCATCCGTCCACTTTGCGATATCGTCGAGGAAAAGCTGCTCATCGGGATTCTTGCAACCGTAGAGGATGGTCACATTGCCCGCGAAGTCGCGGTGCTCCACCGTCTGGTTGATCAGTGAGCGCAGGGGCGCAAGGCCCAGACCACCGGCAACGAAGAGCAGGTCGCGTCCGGGAATGTTCTCCAGGATGGCTCCATTGCCGAAGGGGCCGCGCACACCAACCAGATCGCCGGGGCTCATGGCGTGCAATGCTTCGGTGAGTACTCCCACTCGGCGCACGCAGAGGTCGAAGGTGTTGTCATCCGACGGCGTCGAGGTAATGGAGATGGGCGCTTCACCCAAACCGAAGATGCTCACCATGACGAACTGCATGGGCTTGTGATGCAGGCTCATGCCCTCGGGCAGTTCCATGGTGAAGATCGTTTCCTTTTCGGTGATGTCCTTCTTGGCAACGATCTTCGCCGGCACGGGAGTGAAGGTTTGCACGTCCGGGGTTCGCTTCAAGGATTCCATGCTCACACCCCCATGACCTGGTTGTAGATGTCCACGAGATTGATTCCAGCAACACAGGCTCGGTTGCAACGTCCGCATCCCACGCAAGTGCTGCGAAGGTACTTGTCGTGTAGATAGACCTCTTTGCGGAAGATCCTGTGACGCAGGCGTCCACCCGCGCGATTCCGGAAGTTTTCGCCACCGGCCACAACCGCGAAATTGTTGAGCTGGCAGGCGTCTTTGGTGCGACAGCGTTCACCTGAGCACAGATCCAGTTCGATGTCGTCCTGCGTATCAAAGCAGTAGCAAGTGGGACAGACGATGTTGCAGGAACCGCAGGAGAGGCAACGGCCGCCCTGGGCTTCCCAGAGCATATCGTCGTAGCTTTCCTTGAGGTAGTGCCCCAAACCATCGATGGGCATGGCGAGATTCTTCACGAAGTTTTTCTCGGCTTCGCTTTCCGCAGCCTGTGCCTTCCGTCGATCTTCGTGACTGGCTTCGCCCATGGCGTCGAAGCCTTCCATGGCCTGTTCGGCTTTCGCGCTGACGATGTCCAGGATGTAGGCTTCGCCGATATCGGTGAGCTTCAGGTCGTATCCGCTTTCGGCTTTCCAGGTACCCTTGTCGTAGCAGAGAATCTTGCCGTCACAAGGCGCCATGCAACCGAGTCCTACGATAAGGGTGTGTTCGCGACGAGCCATGTAGTTCTGATCTTCAGGATCTTCCATCATGATCTCGTCGACGATCTGAATGGAGTGAAGATCGCAAGGATGCACTCCCATGAGCACCATGGGATCAGCTTCGATGATGATCTCGCCCTCGCCGGGATTTCGTCGGTCGTACTTCAGCAACTTCTCTTTGTTGGGATAGAGATGCTGAACGGGGGGCAGGATGCTTGTGGTGTAGTCCAGGCGTAGTTCGGTCGGATCCACGATGGTCTCGAATCCGAACTGATGCTCCTTGGCAACCGGTCCCACCACCTTGTGCTTGTCCTGAAAATGTTGGACCAGCTTGGCGATGTCCTCTTTCCGGATCGTTTTGCGGTTCACGGTTACTCCCTCGGTTTGAATCCCAGGCCGGGGCCACTGCGCTGCCCCGGCTGCCTTGATCTACGCCGCCACGGGCCGAAAGCTGGTTAGCGACGTTAAGCTCATAAAGTAGAATTGAGGGTCTGGATTTCAAGGGCTTGGAGAAAAATTTCACGAGGAAATCTCAGCTAAAAGCCCTTGGTACCGTTGAAGTTAGTCCAGGCTATTTATTCCGAACTGCTCGATCGCTTCAGGTAATAGACCCGTTCACCCGGTGCTTTGAAGCCCCATTCTTCCCTAGCGATTCTTTCGCGGTAGTTCGGGTCGGTAAGAAGCAGGCTAAGCTCTTCACTGAGAAGGGCCTCTTGCTTCTGCAACTCGGCGATATCACTGAGTCGAGCCTTCTGTTTATTCTTGAGTTGGGCCTGCCTCAGCCAGCCGGAATCTCCCAGGAATAGAAGCCAGGCACTGATTCCCACGAACAAGATGAAGAGGCCGCGGAATGTGCGGCCGGCGATTCGGCCCCCTTTCCAGGGGGCGCGAAGAAAGCGGGGAGGCGCTTTAAGTTCGGGCATGCCGTCCTGCGGGCTCTTGGCCGCCCGCTAGCCTTCGCAGTTCACGGCGGCCAGGCCCTCGTAGCGGCCCAGCTCGTCCAGTTCTTCGGCAATACGCAGCAGTTCGTTGTACTTGGCCACCCGGTCGCTCCGGCAGAGGCTGCCGGTTTTGATCTGGCCGGCATTGGTCGCCACGGCCACATGGCTGATGGTGGCGTCCTCGGTCTCGCCGCTTCGGTGGCTGATCACGTTGGTGAAGCCGGCACGCTTGGCCGTTTCGATGCAGTCGAGGGTTTCGGTGAGGGTGCCGATCTGATTCAGCTTGATGAGGATGCTATTGGCCGCGTCCTCTTCGATGCCGCGGGCCAGACGATCCATGTTGGTGACGAAGAGGTCGTCGCCCACGATCTGGATGCGATCACCCAGCTGTTCGTTCATCTGTATCCAGCCGGCCCAGTCGTCCTCGGCGTGGCTGTCCTCGATGGAGATGATGGGGTACTTGTCCACGAGATCGGCATAAAGCTCGACCATGCCTGCGGAATCAAGGTCGCGGCCCTCGCCGGCGAGCTTGTAGACACCGTCTTTGTAGAATTCGCTGGCAGCGGCGTCCATGGCCAGATGGACGTCCTCGCCCGGCCGGTAGCCGGCCTTTTCGATGGCTTCCAGGATGACCTTCACCGCTTCCTCATTGGACGGCAGGTTCGGCGCGAAGCCGCCCTCGTCGCCCACGGAAGTTGCCAAACCCCGGGCATTTAGCACGGCCTTCAGCTTGTGGAAGATCTCGGCGCCCATGCGCAGGCCTTCGCTAAAGGTCTCGGCACCCGTGGGCATGATCATGAATTCCTGGATGTCCACGTTGTTGTCCGCGTGGGAGCCGCCGTTGAGGATGTTCATCATGGGCACAGGAAGTGTGCGTGCGGCCACGCCGCCCAGGTACTGGTAGAGGGGCAGATCTACAAAGGCTGCGGCGGCCTTGGCCACGGCCAGGCTCACACCGAGAATGGCGTTGGCGCCCAGGCGCTCCTTGTTGTAGCTACCGTCCAGATCGATGAGCATCTTGTCGATGCGGGCCTGATCCAGGCAGTCCTCGTCCACGAGTTCGGGACGGATGGTCTCGTTAACGTTATCCACCGCCGTGAGCACACCCTTGCCCAGATAGCGGTCGGCGTCGCCATCGCGCAGTTCCACAGCCTCGTGTTCACCGGTGGACGCGCCTGAAGGCACTGCCGCCCGGCCGATTTCGCCGGTTTCGAGGAAGACGTCGACTTCGACGGTGGGATTGCCACGGGAGTCGAGGATTTCGCGCGCGTGGATTTCCTGGATCGTACTCATGAGACCTCCTAGGGGACTGATCCCGTTAAATCACAGTGGAGGGTCCGAAGCAAGGGAAACATGGTTTTAGTTAAGTGATTATGGCGGGGGTCTGAATTAGTTAATGAGAATTCCCCTGGGAAATTTCCTGAATTGCTGGATCTCCATGCAAGTCAATCTCGGGAGTCCGAATCTGATTCACAAAATGCGGCATTAGCTGCCTGCTATTCTTTCCGGGCAATAGAGTTAGTATGGAATCGGCCCAAGGGGTGGCTTAGTTAAAGTGAGTGATATCAACAGGTTAGGCTGGGGTATCCTCATCTACCCTGGCACCTGTCTTGCTGTAGAGGTTCGAATGCCCTCCGCTCCTATAAATGAGGACGCGGAGGCGCACCTATGGATCGCTCAGCAAGGGGATTGCTTTGGCCGTCATCACCACACTGCGATTGGGCGAGATTCTCGTCCAGGCCGGCGTTGTCAGTAACGAAAAACTCGAGCTCGCCCTCAAGGAGCAGCGTCAGACCGGCGAGCACCTGGGCGCCGCCCTTCAGCGTCTGGGCATATGCAGCGAACGCACCATTGCTCACGCCCTTGCCGAGCAGATCGGCGTGGAGATCGTGGAGCTGGCCGACATCACTCCGGCCGTGGACGCGCTGAAACTCATCCCCCGAGAATTCGCCGAAGCCAAGTCCGTTTTGCCCATCGAGCGCGACTCGCAGATGGTCAAAGTGGTCATGGCCAATCCCACGGACATCGGACTCATCGACGAGATGGGGCGGATGACCGGTCTCTACATCGAGGTCCTGCACGCGCCCGAGAGCGAAGTGCGCAACGCCATCATGCGTTGGCTGGGGCCCGGAGAAATCCTGGGTGACGATTCCGAACTGGTGGCCGAAGCCCGCGAAGCCCTGGCCAGCGGCGCGCGCCTGGATCAGGAAAACTCGCCTTTCGTGCGCCTGGTGGATTACATCATCGAACGCGGTGTGCGCGAGAATGCCACGGACATTCACATCGAGCCGGAAGAGCGCGTGCTGCGCTGTCGCTATCGCGTGGATGGAAAACTTGTCCAGGGCGAAACCCTGCCTCGCGAGCTCCTGGCCATCGTGGTGACGCGCGTGAAGATCATGGCCGAGATGAATATTTCCGAAAGCCGAGTTCCCCAGGACGGTCGCATCGAATTTCGTACCGGTCGCAAGAAGGTGGATCTTCGTGTTTCCACCATTCCCACGGTGCACGGCGAAGGCATTGTCTGCCGAATTCTCGACAAGGAAAACCTCATGCTGGGGTTGCCCACCTTGGGTATGCCCGATGACATGCTCGGCAAGTTCAGACACGATATCGAACGCCCCCATGGCATCATCCTGGTCACCGGGCCTACGGGGTCGGGTAAAACCACCACGCTCTATGCGGCCCTGGCGCATCTGAACCAACCCGATACCAAGATCATCACCCTGGAAGATCCGGTTGAGTACGAACTTCCCGTGATCAACCAAGCGCAGATCAACACGGCCAAGGGTTTCACTTTTGCCAAGGGTCTGCGCGCGATTTTGCGCCAGGATCCGGACATCATTCTGGTGGGCGAAATCCGCGATCAGGAAACGGCGCAGCTGGCAATTCGCGCGGCACTTACCGGTCACCTGGTATTCAGCACTCTGCACACCAACAGCGCATCGGGTGCCATTCCCAGACTCTTGGACATGGGTGTTGAGCCCTTCCTGCTTTCGGCCACACTGGTTTCCATTTTGGCCCAGCGTCTGGTGCGCCGAGTCTGTGAGGAGTGCGGACGTCCCTACGAGCCCAGTGACGAAGATTTGGCCTTCTTGAATCTCAGCCAAGATGATCTCGCCGGCGCCAATCTTCTTTTAGGCGAAGGCTGTGATATGTGCCGCGACACGGGCTACCGTTCGCGGGAGGCTGTCTTCGAGTACATGCAGGTGAGCGAAAACATTCGCCGCATGATCGCCGAAGGCTGCGATGCCTTGGAAATTGAAAAGGCTGCACGCGCTGAAGAGCAAAGCAGCTTGCGCGATGAAGCGCTTGTGAAACTTCGCAGCGGTCAAACCTCGCTTGAAGAAGTCATGAGGGTGACCGTATGAAGGAGTTCCGCTACACGGCCATGGCGAGCGACGGCGCTCTGGTTAAGGGTGCAAGGCTATCTGAAGACGGCGAGTCCCTGGCCCGCGAACTACTGCAGCAGGGTTTGGTGCTCTTGCGAAGCCGCCCCATTTTCCATCTGGGAGAATTCGGCAAGAAAGGCCGTAGCCGGGTCAAACCTCGCGAGGTCATCGAATTCACTCAGCACATGTCCACCTGCATGGCTGCGGGCATTCCCATCATTTCCGCCCTTGCCGACTATGAAGAGCAGTGCGGCGAGGCACTTCGCACGATCATTAGGGATGTCCGCGCCAGCGTGAACAGCGGATCGTCCCTGGACGAGGCCTTGACCGAGCATCCCGAAGCTTTCGGTCCCGTGTATCTGGCTATGAGCAGGGTGGGAGGCAAGACCGGCGGCATGGACAAGGTCTTCGCCCAGCTCGTGGAGTACCTGGAGTGGAGCGATGGCCTGCGCGCACAGCTGAAACAGGCCATGATCTATCCCATCATGTTGCTCTCAGCCATCGTGGGACTTTTCACACTGCTCATGCTTTTTGTGATCCCTCGATTCAGCGCATCCTTTTCCGGCGTGGGTTTCGACCTGCCCGCGCTCACCGTACACGTCATGGCCATGGGCGATTTCATGACCCGATGGTGGTGGCTGCTCTTCAGCCTCGGCGCTTTGGCTATCCTTGGATTCAAGGCTCTCATCAAGACACCACGAGGAAAGCTGATCTGGGAAACTCTTTTGCTCAAGCTTCCCGTTGTGGGTAAGTTTGTTCGGAAGATCGCTCTTTCGCGTTTCTCAAGAACCTTCTCCCTGATGTTCGCCTCGGGCCTCGATCTCATTCGTCTTCTTGAGTTGTTGGAAGGTGTGGTGGGCAACGCGGTGATTTCCCGGGAACTGAAGACCATCCGCTTGCGAGTGGTTACGGGTGAATCGCTGCATGCCGCATTCAGCGATGCGAAGGTCTTTCCGCCTCTTCTGCTTCGGTTGATTTCCGTGGGCGAAAACACGGGAAGTCTCGATTCCTCTCTGCTTAAAGCGGCCGAAACTTACGACAAGGAAATTCCTCGCGATCTGGATAAGGCCATTTCCATTTTCCAGGCCTTCGTGATCGCCATTCTGGGCATTTTGGTCTGTCTGGCAGCGCTGTCCTTGTTGATGCCCATCATGCAAATTCGAGGAGCCATCCATTGAGAGAGTTCAATAGGAAAAACGAAAGCGGATTCACGCTGATCGAGCTGGTGGTGGCCATGGGTATCGTGGCCATTCTCGCGGGAACGCTGGTTCCCATGGCTTTCCGTGAACTGATCCGTGCGCGTGAGGACGCCACGCGCAACGAACTCGACGCCATCTCCGACGGCCTCCTTCAGTTCTACCAGGACACCGGTCGCTTTCCCGATGAGGGCGAAGGGCTGACGGCTCTGCTCGAAGATACCGGTGACGGCGTTTGGAAAGGTCCCTATCTGGGCGGAGGACAGGGCATCGCCGCCGACGAAATCCTTCGCGATCAGTTCGGGCAGGAATACGCCTACGATTTCGAACCGGAAATCAATCCTGGTTCTCCGGCCGATGTCATCATCGTGAGTAAGGGATCTGATCAAAAGTTCGAAACAGGATCGGTGAACAATGTCTGGAGCTTGGGCGGCGGCGACGACATCTATGTCTTGGTCGCTTCCGGTCCAATCAAGCGCCACAAGACCAACGAGTGTTTGGAAGAAATGGAAACACTCGCCGAGGCTACGCGAGAATTCTACCTGCAGAACAGCGCTTTTCCAGAAGGAGGCTCCGATCTTCGTGGAAGCTATCTGGATCCCGGTTTCGAAGATGACACCTTCAAGGATCCCTGGACACAGCCCTATCAGTTCCTGATCACCGAAGGCCCCGGTGAGGCTGCGGTGCAGAGCATTATCTGCTTCGGTCCCAATCGTGAAGACGATGATCGGGGCGAAGATGACCTGTGCATCGATGTGAGCAGTGAACCCCTCGGTCGGAAGATCACGCTGCGTGAACTCGAAATCGCACAGGCCGTCCTCAACGAGATCATCGGCAAAAGCGGCAACGATGATGAAGCCGAGGACGAGGACGATGAAGATGACGACGAAGGGAAGGGAAAAGGTAAGGGCGGCAAAGGTGGTAAGGGCAACAAGGGCGGCAAAGGTGGAAAAGATGATGATGATGACGATGACGACGATGGTGGTTCCGGTGGTGGCTTGACAGGTAGCTGGAACAAGATCCGCAAGGAATTGGGTTTGGATGAATCCTACAAACAAGATGGTTGGGGTCAGACTTACCAGATCAACAAAGATTCCTGGACCATCTTCTCGGTGGGCCCTGATGGAAATGCAAAACGTAAAGACGACAACATCCCGAAAGGGGTTGGGCCATGAAGCGGCGAGCAAGTTACGGCCTTTGGCGAAATGAAAAGGGACTGGCCTGTGCAAGCGTTTCGCCTCTGGGCGATGGGCGATGGCGATTGGATTCCTTCGAGCAGGTAGATGAGGCCAGTGGCGATTCTGTCCATGTTAATCATTCCCATATGGGTCTTGCCGCATTGCCCGGCTCCATGGTGAAAACGGGAATCGCCCAGCTTCCGCGCCTACGTGGCAAGGATCTTCAGCGTGCTTTGGCCGGTTGGGCGGTTCGCGAGAACGGCGCCAAAATGGACGATCTGGCCATGACCTGGAATGGCCTTGAAGGTCGGGATGAAGTCACCCGCGATCGCATGGAAGTTTTCATCGCCCACGCTTCCCAGCAATTTGCGAACGTATCCATGGCGGGCTTCGCCAAGCTTGGTTTGAAACCCACTGCCCTGCTTCCCGACTACATGGTTCTCGATCAACTGCTTCGCGCGAGCCAGGAAGAAACTGAAGGCTACGAGGCCTGGTGCATCGCGCATCTGGACGGTAAAGATAGCTTTGTCTGTGTAGCCACTCAGCGATCCCTTCTTCTTCACCGCGCCCTTCCCGGCGAATTGTCCCCCGGATCCGATGTGCCCGAGCACGTGGAACGCTTGGCCACGGAAGTTTTGCGCTCTATTCACAGCGCTCGTCAGACGAAGGCAAACTTGTCCGTCGACGCCTTCTTCATCAGCGGCGATGAATCCTTCACGGGACACCTGGCTGAGAATTTGGGTGGATCACAATCTGCGCCCATCAAGCTATGGAAGATCGCTGACCTTCTCGAATTCGACGGCGAAGCACCCGGACATAATTTCTCGATGTCTTTGGCCGCGGCCATGGTCGCAAGCTGGGATGAACAGACTTACAACCTATTGCCCAAGCATCGCAAAGGCGCCTTGGGCAAAAAGGGCCTGCGTCGAATCGCCCTGTCGGCGGCAGTCTTGATGAGCATTTTGCTGCCTTTGGCCGTGGGGGGAAGTCTTCTGGCCGAGCGCCGGGCGATTCAGCGTCTCGACCAGGTCAATGCGAATCTCGAGAATCTGCAGCCCCTCATCGCACAGGCGGAGGAAACCGGATTGCTATGGCGAACGGCCCTTCTGCGCGAGAGCGCGGCGGCCGGTCACGAGCGCGGCGCGGATGGATTGGAAAACGTACTGGCCGATCTGGCTCGACGCACACCTCCGCAAATACGACTGGAAACTCTCCGCGTTATTCGCCGAAAGGGTGCAAGTGTTCTCCAGATTTCTGGCACCAGCAACGATGATCTTCACGCCCACGCACAGCAGGCTTTTCTCAATTTCGTTGACTCGCTCGATGAATCGGATCTTCTGACACGCGGCGATCTGCCGGGAAGAATGAGCATCGAGGAAGTGGGGAAAAACGAGTTTGAAGACGAGGAAGAGGCCGGCACCCTTGGCCGAAAACGTGTGGCATTCAGTCTCGAATATGAAATCAACTCCCATGGCAAAGCTGGAGGTGGAGCATGAGTGATCTGAACTCCACAGCCCTGGGGAAAGTCCTGCGTGCTTGGCGTTGGTGGACTCCTTTGATTCTAACCTGTCTGCTCCTTTCCTTGGTGGCTCTGCCATCTTGGAAAGCCGCCCAACACAACATCGAGTTGGCTGAAGTTCTCGAGATGGAGTTGGAAGAGCTCGAAGAGTGGGGCGAAGTCAGCGAGGAAATCTTGGAGCAGGTGAATGCTCGAAGTCGAGCTGCCGATGATCGTTGGGTGAGTCTCTTTCCCCAAGAGAAAAACATCGAACTTCTCTTCCTCGATTTCGCACGCATTGCCGACGATTGCGAGCTGCGCGAATTCCATCTGGAAGAAATCGTGAACGAGATGGATCTCGAAGAAGAAGATCGATACGAAATGGAAGATGAAGAGGCGGCGGAGGACCCCGATGCCGCGGCTATGGCCGCTGCGGAATTGTCGAACTACCGCGTCCAGGCAAGTTTTCTTGCCGATTTGGGAAGCACTGCAAGTTTCCTCGATGGACTAGGGTCCATTCCAAGGGCCATGCAAATTCGCAATATCGTCATTCGTGACACCGGAAAAGGACTTCTGGTGGAAATGGAGATGGAACTCTATGTCAGCAACTCGACGACTTCTTGAGCGTCCGCTTGTCATCGGGGCCGTCGCCACAGGCCTTGTGGCCGTGGCGCTTCTGAATATCTGGACCTTCCGAGAAGATACCTATGACCATTACAAGTCCGAGGCCGAGGAAAGATCCAGCATGAATAGTGGAACCGAATCGGTCAGCTATCTCATGGATGCCGTGGTGCCGGACGAGGAAGGTTCCGGGCAGGAGCGAAGCTCTGCTCCCCGCTTTTCATGGCCACAAGATGCGAGAGACCCGTTTGGGCCCCAGAAAAATTCCCAAGATCAGGATCTAGTTCTGCCCTTGAGCAGTGAAATGTGGCGTCTCGATGCCGTGGTGCTGCGCGGTGGCGAGCAGATCGCCCTGATCAACGGAACACCCTATCGAATCGGCGAAAGCCTTGGAAAGGCAAAGCTGGTTTCCATCGACAAACAGGGTGTCACCTTGCTTGAAGACGAGGATGAGCTTCGCTTGCCGGTAGAAAAGGAAGCTGCCGGGGCGAATACGGTTACCGTTGTAATGTCTAATCAGAATGACAAGGAAGAAATAACGCTCGGGTCCGCGAACCTTGGCGACCATGGAGGGGAACGATGAAATTCGTTATAGCGACTCTTACGGTTCTAATTCTTACGCCGAGTTTTTCTCAGGCTGAAGAAGTGAGGGCCGATTCCACTCTGGCCACCATTGGTTATGTGGATGGTGATGCGGTCAGCATCGTGACCCATGGCCCCGTGGAACTTCGCGGCATTCTCAGGTCGCTTGCCGAGAACACGGGTTTCGGCCTTCAAATGGCACCCGATGTTTGGGGTGAAGCCGACGTTCACCTGGAAAACGTCACACTGAAGCGCGGGCTCCAGGCCATTCTCGAGCCGCTTGGCCTGCAGTTTGAGATCGATGCGGGAGTGATCATCGTATCTCGACCCGGCATGAGTACCCGCTGGTTCACTTTCGACTACCCGGTGACCGAACGTCGTGGAAGCGGCGAACTTCAGATCAGCGCGGGTCAGAGCAGTCAGAATCAGAGCGAGTCCGGCAGCGGTGGACAGAGTGAAAATGAGAACCAGAGCCAGATCAGCAGCAGCCTGGTAATGAGTGTCTGGCCCGACGTCATGAACTCGTTGGTCGCCCTCGTTTTTCAGGGCGCTCAGTTTGAGTCGAAAAAGGATGAGGAAGCCCAGGCCGTGAGCCTTGCCGATGGCGAGGGTCGTATTCTGATCGCAAATCCCATGGCTTCCCTGATCCAGGTGACTGCCGAACCCGAGCGTGTCGCGCAGGTGGGGGAGCTTATCAAACAGCTCAGCGAATCGCTGCTGAGGCAGGTGGCCATCGAAGTGAAAATATTCGAGGTCGCCTTGGATAAGGACACCCAGACCGGTATCGACTGGAGCATTCTCGCGGGCGATGATGTGGAGCCATCCCTTTACACCTTCGATAGTGATCAGCATATCGCCGGGGAGTACTTCAAGCTGGTCTTTGACAACATGGATATTTCAGGTGTAATCGAAGCCATCGCCCAAAGCGGAGATCTGAACACCGTGGCTTCCCCTCGCGTGACAACGCTGAACAATCAGAAGGCCGTGGTGCGGATTGTTCGCGAGGAAGTTTTCTATGAAGCTCAGGTTGAGCCCAGCATTATCAGCAACGGTGTGGGCACTGATGCAGTGATCTACTACACGGCGCGCACTTTGCCTGTGGGTGTTGTGCTCGACGTCACACCTCAGGTGGGGCGCGACAGCACCATCACCATGAATGTTCATCCGACGATCAGCGATGTGGTGGCAGTGGTGAAAAGCCCCAATGATGACACGGCCCCGGTGCTTTCGGTCCGCGAACTCGACACCGTGGGCAAGGTGAAGCATGGAGAAACACTGGTTTTGGCTGGTCTCATTAGCGAGCGCACCAACTATTCGAAGTCGGGCATCCCGATTCTCAAAGACATCCCTTGGCTGGGCTACTTCTTTGGGAAGACCGAGAGACAGGTGTCGAACATCGAGTTGGTGGTAATGCTGACTCCCATGATCCTGGAAGGTTCACCAGGCTCCTAGCTCATTCAAATTAACTGTAAGGCGGCTCCCATGGGGCCGCCTTTTTTGCGGCCTGCAGTGTGTCGCTTAAGACTCAAACTTGGAGTATGGGTCATGCCTCCGAGATGCTCTCACTGCGGCTACCATTGGATTCAAACGAGTAGAAGGGATCTCTTAGGTTCCTGGCCTTGCCATGGATCGGGCAAAAGGTTGCCTCGATAAAAACCCGAAGGAAGGAGGCGAGCTGAGATAGGTGAGAGATCATCCGATTCCCAGGACATATGGGGCATAGAAAAAGCGCGGAAGGGTGAACCCTCCCGCGCTCGATGCTTTTCCTGGTGCTACTGAACGGCCAGAACGTAACCGATATCATCTCCACCAATGACTTCGGTGGATCCGTCGGCGAAAGTGGTCTGCCACTTGGCGTCGGGTCCCGCACTCAGGACCATGACCTTGTGAACCTTATCGCCCGTGTACTTTCCACCGGGGAGGTAGCGCACATTGACCACATAGGCATTGCCCCAGGGGTCATTGAATTGGCGCTTCTCGGTGTATGGACCGCGCCAGCTTCCGGCACCGTTCCCATTGTCGACACTATTGTCGAAGAGATAATCACCGATGTACATGGACTTGCCGAACTTGCCCCATTTCTGGGCACCGGCGTTGGCTCCTTTGCCTTTTCCAGTGGGCACTTTGTCACTTGAAATCAAACGATCGATGGCACCGGTCTTACCGTTGTTGTTGGTAAAGGGCCACTGACCCACATCTTTGTAATAGGTCAGCATCGCATTGGCGACGGTTTCAGATTCGCTGGCAGCTTTGCTGAGCTTGGCGTCTTCCAGATGGCGGAAAACCATCGGGCTGATCACGGCAGCGAAGATTCCCACGATCGCAACGGCGATTACGATTTCGATCAGCGTGAATCCAGCCTCTGAGTTCTTTTTCCTTGCGACCATTGTATCCTCCTGATAGGTGCCGCTAAAGCAGGCACGGGCGGCGCAGCCGGAGACCCTCCAGGTGCCCGGTTATCTATTGTTTTCGGCTAATATCAGAAGTTCTTGAGCGCTTTTAATGGCTCAAAGCAGCTTGAAAATGCCTATGGGGGCTGACTGGGTACAAATGAGGTTAATTCATCGCCCTGTTTGATAGAAGTGCCTCGAAAGGAAGGGCTTCAGAAGGTCTTAATAGTGCTTTTAGGCTTTTCTCTCTAAACTGCTAGCTATTCCCTCAATTTGCTAATTCCTCTGATTCCTTCATGCCCAGGGTAAATCCGTGAAGGATTCCGAAGCTACCCAAGCCGAGCAGAACGCCCACTCCACTGATTATCAGCAAAAGGACCACTCCCAGGCGGAAGATCAACTGGCCCAGGCTACGAATGGGCTGAGCGAGAACAAGGAGGAAGGACTGCATAAGTCCTTGCTTTAAATGAAGATCCTCGTCAATCAAAAGCCTTGGCAAGTGGATATTCATGGCCCGCAGGACCATCCAGGCCCAGATCGATAGGGCCGTAGCCAGGAGGGCCAGGAAATCGGGGACCAGGCTTTCCGGGGAAAGAACTTGCAGCAAATTGTAGGTGGCGGTCAGGGCGAACAGGGCCTGAATCCAGGTCCAGGCCAGCAGGGCCCGGTATCGTGAGCCCAGTCCAGCTAAGGCGTCTCGCGGGCTGGCCGGCTCTCTTCGGATGATGCGAAGGGAGATGCCCATGGCTCCGCCCGCAAAGAAAGGATCTCCAAAAAGCGCCAAAACGAGAAACCCCAAGGCTCCCAAGCCGTAACTGCCCGCGACGGAACCCTCCGGGGATGCCCAGGTAATCCAGAAAATGAAGGGTAACCAGGCCAGACTGCGCAGGATTCCCGCCGTAATCAAGCCCCCGAGATGGGTGTAAAGAATCCGGAAAAAGTCGCTCGAAGCAAGGGACCGCATGGAGTACTCTTCCATTTCCGCTAAGAGAGTTGGAGCCGCAGCCAAGACTGCCGGCACTGCTTCGGAAGGAAGCCGGTCCTTGAACGCTGCTGAGGACAGGAAACTCATCCGCCGATGCCTGGAGGAGGATCGGCAGGCCTATCGCCTGCTTCTCCAGCGCTATCAGGACCCTGTCTATAACTATTGCTGGCGTATGCTCAAGAACCCGGGCCTGGCCGAAGAGGTGGCGCAGGAATCCTTTGTGCGCACCCTAACACGGCTGGACCGCTACGACGAGAAATACCCTTTCAGCGCATGGCTGTTCAAGATCGCGACGAATCTCTGCATCGATCACATCCGCAAGAATAAGCGCATCGCCTATTCCTTGGATGAGGATCTTCAGGGATCCGACGGATCCTTCCGCCGTGAAGTGGCTTCGAGTACACCAGATCCCAGCCAGGTGACTTTCAGCAATGAGCGTCGTGAGATCATCGCGAGCGCCATTGCCGAGTTGCCTGAGCACTACCGATCCATCCTGTTGCTGCGCCACCAGGCGGAAAAAAGCTACCAGGAAATTTCCGAGATTCTAGATCTGCCGCTGGGAACGGTGAAAATCCGCATCCACCGTGCCCGCGAGCAATTGAAACGGAGGCTGAAGCGTGACGAAATCGTCTCCTAGCATCCTCGCCATTTTGATGGCCCTGATAATTGTCCTGCCATCGGCGGCCGGTACTCTCCGGCGCGAGGAAACCTTGAACCTTCCCGCCGAGGGCCTGGAGCTACTCGTATTGGGCAATGGCTCGGGTCTGCTCGATTGCGTGGGCGAGGATCGCGAAGATGTGTTGGTGGAACTGGTCTTCAAGGCCGGTGGACGCAGCCGAGATAAGGCCGAGCGTCTTCTCAAAGAAGCCAGCCTTAGTGTCATGCGGGATGGGGATGAGTTGCGACTCAAGCCCAACCTTCCCCACGGCAAGATCTGGTTGGATATGATTGTGCGCATTCCGCGTCATCTTGAAATTCAAGCCGGTATTGGAAGTGGAGAACTTCGGCTGAGAGCTCTCGCAGGAAACTTGGACCTCGAAGCCGGCAGCGGCACTGTGGATGCTCGCGATATCGATGCCGACGTAGATGTGAAGGTGGGCAGTGGAGATGTTCGCCTTCGCGATATTGAGGGTGCGGTTCGCGTCCAGTCGGGCAGCGGCGACCTGAGTGTTAAGCGGGTCCATTCCTGTCAGGCTAAAGCTTCTTCGGGAGACCTTGAACTGCTCAGCATCTTCGGCCTTTGCCATGCCGAGACTGGCAGTGGTGACATCTTCGTGCGAAAGGTCAAGGGACCCGCCGAGTTTGAAACCGGTAGCGGCGATATCAACGCCTCGGGGCTCGAAGGTCGTCTACGCAGCAAAAGTGGCAGCGGGGATCAGACCCTCCGCGGCCTAGGCCACCTGGATCAGGAGCTTTTCATCCTAGCCACCAGCGGCGATCTGGACCTCAGTTTCCTGCCCGAAGCCTCTTACCGACTTGAGCTTAAGACCTCTTCGGGAGATGTGGACGCCCGCATCCCCATGCAGGTGCAGGAGATCACGCGCCGGCAGTTGGAGGCACTGATTGGAAGGGGCGAGACTCGCGCCCGCATCGAAACTTCCACCGGCGACATCCGTATTCGCGCCACGGAGGAAACACAATGAGCCCCAAGGATTTCCAAATGACATGTTCCCAGGTTCGGGCCACGCTGTCCGACTACCTGGAGGGGGCCCCTCTTGGGGCATCCAGGGACATCATGAGGGATCACCTGGAATCTTGCTCCGGATGCCGCGCTGCCCTGCGCGAAGAAAAGCATCTACTGGACGCTTTGGATCGACTCGAAAAGGTGTCGGCACCTCACGGATTCGCCGACCGCGCCCTGGCGGTTATTCTGCCCGAGGCCCGTTCCCGAGAAGCGGTAATCCCCCGCCTCGTTCGCGGCCTGGCCATGGCGGCGGCCCTCTTCCTCTTGGTCATGATGCTTGTGCGCGCCTTTAACCCGGCCAGCCCAGAGATGCCCGCGCCTCTCGTGGACACGGCCGCCCAAACTCTCTTGGATCGCGGCGATCAGATCGGCGAGGGGCTTCGCACCCTCGGTCGCGCCGGCGGATCCTTCTCAGACACCCTCGAACCCGTGAAGGTCTTGGGCCGAGCCGGTGGCTTGGTCTTCGGCAACATGCCGCCCACCTTCCTGGGTCTCGTCATTCTCGGAGTGCTCGCACCCGTGTTTCTCATCCTTACCATTGTGCTTCGCTACAGGCTGAAGGGGGCGGTCACCCATGTTCACTAAACCTCACACCCGAGCTTTCCCAGTCTTCGCCCTGCTGGCGGCCTTCTTCATTCTGGCAATGCCGGTCTTGGCACAGGAGCCTGACGACTCCACCGAAACCGTGATCGAAGTACACATGAGCGACAGCTCCGTGCGAGTCATCACCGAGAGCGAATCCCGTGAGCAAATCGAGGTCGAAGACGATGACTTCGACGATACCGGCAGTCGCTCACGCAGTTTCTATGAAGATGAAGATGGACGTTTCTATTTCGACGAAGACGTAGTTATCGAATCGGGTGAGCGTATTCGCGATGCGGTTGTGGTGCTCTTCGGCGACCTCGAAGTTCGCGGCGAAGTGCTGGGCGATGTGGTCGTGGTCATGGGCGATTTGACCTTGGCCGGTGAAGGAACAGTTGGCGGGGATGCCGTTTGTTTAGGCGGACAGGTAAACTCAGATTCCACCTCGGTTTTCGAGGGTGAAGTGGTGAGCTTCCCCATCTCGGCGCTGCTCACGGGCAAGGGGTGGAACGTCCTCACGGGGGACGATGTGGATCCCGACTCTTGGGTTCATTATCAGCACTATGAAAATATACAAGATCGGCTAACCGTCTTCGATCTCGTGCTCAGGCTTTTCGGCATGTTGTTCGTGGCTCTGCTCATTTTGATCATCTTCCGCAAGCGCGTCGATAAGGTGACTTCCACTTTACGTTTCCGCCCCTGGAAGAGCCTGCTCTACGGACTGCTCTTCCTGCTCGGACTGATCGTACTGTTCATTCCGGTGATCATCACCTTGGTCCTTTTGTTGGCCTTCCTGGCCATCATCCTGTCGCCCATTCCGCCTTTGATGATTCTCGTTCTCGTGGCCTTCCTCATTTCCATCGCCACGATCATCATTGGCATTGTGGTGGTGCCGGGTCTCATGCCCGTCTTCGCCTTCTCGCGATTCACCTTTGAGAAGCGGGGAATGAATTCCTTCCTCTCCGTGTTCCTGTGGATCCTGATGATCTGGGTTCTCGCCTCCATGGTCGAATGGGTGGGCGGTATTCCCAATGCCTTGGGTGTGCTCGTAGAGGTATCCTTCTACGTCTTCGGCATTGGCGCCATCATGGGATCCCGCATGGGCAAGGTCTACCATGCGCCGGGCCAGGTCACCTTGCCCTTGATCGATACCCCTGAAACTGCGACGCCGCCTGCGAATGAAGATCCGCCTCCGGCCGAGGCATAGAGCAAAACACTTTGAGTCTTTGGCCCCCTCCGCGTAGATTGCTGCGGAGGGGGTTTTCTTTTTGCGCATCTCGATCATTCTCTTGCTCTCAGCATTGCTCTCCACTGCACTAGCGGAAGATCTTCCGGAGGATGCCTGGCTTCGCGGCCAAGCTATGAATTCTCTGGAGGGTCTGACCTTGCTTGAAGTCCGGCTGGAGGGAAATCTGCGCACGCGCGACGCCACCGTTCTGCGCGAGCTTTCGTTTTCCCCGGGTGAATCCTTCCACGCGGAGCACTTGGCCGAGGATCTGCGCTATCTGGACGGGCTTGGTCTTTTCCTCAGCACCGGGGCGCGCGCCAGAAAAGTGGATGGGGGCGTGGAGCTGGTGCTCGACCTGGAAGAGCGAAGCCGGGCATCCAACGAGTACATCTACCCCATGTTGGATTTTGATGAGGAACTGCGCTGGCGAGCGGGACTGGCCTATCGGAATCGCAATCTGAACGGAAACCGCGACGAGCTCCGCATCTCGGGCACCCAGGGCTGGGAGGACAGCATCCGCTTCAGCCTGCTCAGGCCATGGTTCGCCGGGCGTCCTTTGGAGCACTTCTTCAGCTACAGCTACAAGGAACTGGATGTGGACGATGTGGACTACTTCCGCCAAAACGGTGGGGGAGCGTCCATACTCGTTCCGCTCAATCGGCGGCGCCCCAGGCTCCATCGTTTCCTCTTGGGAGCGAGTGTTTCCTGGCGTCTCCAGCGTGAAGAGGCCGGCAGTTGGGAAGAACAATTCGTCGGTCTCTCTCTAGGATATTTCCACGACGGCCGCGACAGTTTCATCCGCCCTCGCTGCGGTGAGCGCTTCGGCATCAGGGTTGATTTCTATCAACCCAGCTTGGGCAGCACGCATTCCCTACGGCGCTGGACCCTATCCGCCTCCCGCTACCAAACCCTGGGAGGTTTTGGCGTCCTGGCGGGGAATATCCAGTTAGGAATGCAGGAGGGCGAGCTCTATCACCGCATGGTCTGGTCGCTAGGTGGTTTCAATCGAGTACGTGGCTGGGATTCCGCTCAATTCAATGGCTGGGACGGCAATGATGAGCCTGGCGGCGCGCAGGGGCGCAATCGCGCCCTGTTCCAGGTGGAGTGGCGCGGCACTCTCTTTGGCCAGCAGCGCTGGCAACTGACTCGATGGTGGGTGCTGGACTTCGAGGGTGAAATTCTACTCTTCCTCGATGGCGGAATGCTCTGGCGCAACGGCCTGCCCTGGGAAGAGGGTATAGCCGGGGATCATGCCCTGGGCTTTGGCGGGGGAGTGCGCATCTTTTCGCCTCTGGGCGATGTTCTGCGCCTGGAACTGGGAATCACACCCGAGGGAAGCACGGAATGGCATTTGGGCAACGTCATTCCCTTCTGATCGGGTGATTTCGCGCAGAGCGGCAGACCTCCAATATTGGCCAACTCCTTTATTATCTAAGCCTTTCGATTTTCCGGCCCAAATCGCTTGGGGGAATTCCCCCAGGACCGAAGCGACCCCTTGCCCAAGATGGGATTTGGGGAGGCTCATTTGACTCTTTTCCCACCCAAAGCCAAGAATTCAAAATACTACGCACTGTAACTTATTGTAAACATATCAATAAGAGTTGTTTTGCGGAGCTTGATGTGCCCAGGCCTCTTAGGGTATCATCGTGACTCGTTAGGGTTCTGCCGGGGAACGCGCCCTGCGCTAGTACTGGCAGACATCGAAACCTTAGGAGTTCCTGATGAAAACGACCCTGAACCACCGACTGGCCCTGATCATCGCCGCTCTCATGCTGCTTTCGACCATGGCTCTGGCGGAGACAGGCATCATGGAACTCGAATTCGCGGGCACCAGCCACGCGACCATCCTGACCTCCAGCTACATTCTTGATAATTACGTGAGTCGCTCGGGCGACGAGGCCTACCTCGAACTGCCCGGCATGCCTGCCGTGGAATTGATCGTGCCCACGTCGGCGGGCGGGGCTGGTCCCGAGTATCGCTATGTCCCACACATGAGCGAAGCGGTACTCGAGGCCTTGAATACGGTGAGCTTCCCCCGTCCCGTCGAGGAGATCGAAATTGTTCTCCTGCCTTATCCGCGGAAATCCCTGCCCGTCAGCTCGGCCCTCGGACGTCGTATCTTCCTGAGCCCCGCGCCCGTGTCGACTCCCTACGAAGTTACCGCCTACACCGTCACCCATGAACTGGGCCATGTCTTCCAGTACGAGCGCATGCCCGATACCAGCATTGATCTCTGGGATCGCTACAAGGAACTTCGCGGCATCGGCAACAGCGACATCTATCACGAAGACGCCGCCCACGCCGACCGCCCCCATGAAATCTTCGCCGAAGATTTCCGTTACCTCTTTGGCGGCGAGATGGCCAACTACGCGCACAACATCGAGAATCATGATCTGGTGACTCCCGACTTGGTCGAGGGCCTTGCCGAATTCATGCTCGGTCTCACCTCGACCCCTTCGGCGCCTTCCATGATCCAGTCCAGCTGCTTCCCCAATCCCTTCAATCCGCGCACCGAAATTCGTGTGGACGCCGACATCTCGCTGCTGGGCCAGGACATTTCCATCCAGGTTTTTGACGCCCAGGGTCGCCGCGTGCGCGACGTCTACCGCGGTCAGCTTTTCAGCAATACCCTTCGTTTCGACTTCAACGGTCATGACGATGCCGGCCGCCAGCTTCCTTCCGGAGTCTACTTCTCCAGCGTTCGCCTGGGTCAGGACCGCCAGACCACGAAGATGATCCTGTTGCAATAATGACAGGTGGAGCCTGGGATCCTCGACCCCGCGCTCCGCTTCACAGTCACGCGGGATCGAGATCCCAGGCTCCGCCTATCCTTCCTACAGGAATATCACCCCCGAATGTCCGATGCGTCTTGGCGTTGCAGGCAGCAGCGCTTCGCCGTATCCTGGTAGGAGCACAGCCAAGGAGTTCAGATGTCCCGTGAAATCATTCTCGCTCGAAGTGCCGGACAGTGTTTTGGCGTCAAGCGCGCTTTCAATATCGCCATGGAGGCCGCGGCCAGTGAAGATACCGTGGTCATGTTGGGGGACATCGTACACAACGAACACGTGGTGAAGCGCATCGACCAAGCGGGCGTGAAAGTTGTAGAGGATCTGGATGGCTCGGGGCAGCAGGGCGCCCTCTTGGTTCGTGCTCATGGCGCTGCACCCGATGTTTATCGCAAGGCGGAAGAAGCCGGGCTCAAACTGCTCGATGCCACCTGCCCGCTGGTGCACGAGATCCATCAGGTGGCGCGTGAGATGGCCGCGGAAGGCTATCGCCTCATCGTCATTGGCGATCACGGACACGATGAAGTTATCGGCATCGCGGGACAGGTCGAGGACGCCATCATTCTCGCTGGTCCGGAAGAAGTGCAGGAACGCTTGCCCAAGCGGCTTCGCAAGGCGGGTGTGGTGGTGCAGTCCACGCAGAACATGGAAAACGTCCAGCGCATTCTTGCCGAGTTGGCTCCCCGAGTCCGTGAGCTTCGCTATGTGGACACCATCTGCGGTCCCACCAAAACCCATCAGCGAGACATTCGCACCCTCCCCAGCGAGGTCGATGTCATGGTCATCGTGGGTTCTTTCACCAGCGCGAACACCTGCCGCCTCACGGAGATCTCCCTGGAAAAGAATCCCAGAAGTCACCAGGTAGAAGACGCTAGCGGCCTTAACCCGGAGTGGTTTAGCGAATCCAAAACCATCGGTGTCACCGCCGGTGCTTCCACACCGGACTGGATTATCGACGAGGTCGTAGCGGCCTTGGAAAAGCTCCCCGACTAGATGCTCATGCCTCCTTCCCGATGATTCCTCGATCTACCTCATCATTTCGAGAGGGCCTCAGCTTCCCCAGCTGGCGTGCAAGGGGCCGGCGCTGAACGAATTGCGGTTCTGCCGCCTAAGAGCTAGGACCCTCTGGAGCCCATAGCCCCTCTATGGTATAATTGAGAAGCCGGGGACCCTTCGGGCGGGGCCTCGGTTTCTCGGGTGCCCGCAGTATTACCTCACAGACATACGGGATGGAACTATGGGACGCGCTTTAGCACTGCTTTGCACGGGTCTTCTGCTTATGGCATCAACTGCTCTCTCCGTGGAAATTCCTCAAGATCGCAATGGTCTGCCCATGTGGGAGGAGGCTGTTTTTGAAGGCTTCCCCGTGCGCATTTTGTTGGAATCACCGGGTGAGCTCCGCGCTCTTCTTGAGCGTGTGCCCATCGCATCTTTTCAGCGCGACCAGTTCAATCCTCAGCAGGTAGATCCCTTCACGGTTCAGTGGATCTTTGAACCGCGGATCACTCAGGCTGAAGCTCAGGCACTTGAAGAGGCCGGGGTAGAATTCGAACGCATTCCCGACATCGATCAACAGGTGCGCCGGGAGATCGAAAAAGTGTGGGCCGAGCAAGCTGCCATAGGCGGCGATCTCCTGGCACGCGGCGAGAGAGGCGTCTACCACACGCATTCTCAATTGGGAACGATTCTCGCGGATACCGAGACGGATCACTCAGACATCGCCGTGAGAGGGAACATCGGATATTCGGTGCAGGGTCGTGAACTCTGGACCATGAAGATCAGCAACAACGTGAATTCGGAGGATGCCGAACCCGAGATTCGCATCTCCGCCAATATGCATGGCAATGAAAAGATCTCCATGGAGATGTCGCTCTATCTCATCGAGTACCTCACCGACAATTATGGCCAACCCGGCTACGAAGATGTGACGCACATCGTGGACAATTATGAAGTTCACTTCCTGCCGCTTCACAATCCCGATGGACATGTGGCGAATGATCGCGAGAACGCCAACGGCATCGATCTGAACCGAAACTTCCCGGTGCCCGACGGAAGCATTGGCGATGACAACACCTATTCTGAAGAAGTGGAGACCATTCACTACAAGAATTGGTGCTACGGTCAGAACTTCGTCATCGCCCAAGATGGTCACAGTGGTGCCTTGGTTGTGAATTATCCCTGGGATTACACCTACGACCTCTGCCCCGACAACGACGCCTTCATCCTGCTATCCGAAGAGTACAGCTTCTACAATTCACCCATGTGGAACGGTAGCTTCTACCACGGCATCACCAACGGCGCACAGTGGTACGTGACCGAAGGCAGCATCCAGGATTGGGCCTATCATGACACCAGCAGCATGCACGTGATCGTGGAATTCAGCGACAGCTACGCGCCGCCCGCCAGTGAACTGGACGGTTACTGGGATGACAATCGCGAGAGCTTCATGCACTGGATGAAAGCCGCACGCTACGGTGTGAACGGAATCGTGACCGCTTCGGACACCGGCTATCCTCTCGATGCCACGGTTACGGTGGTGGGCAATGACAAGCCGGTCTATACCGATCCGGATTTCGGCGATTACTACAAGCTCCTGGAAACGGGTAGCTATGACATCAGCTATTCGGCCGCGGGCTATATCACGCACACCGAGTATGGCGTCTCCACGACTTGGGGAACGCCAACAGTGCGTAACGTGCAATTGGATCCTGAAGCCACTGGCAACGTCATGGGACACGTGCGCGAGGTGGGCGGCTCGATTCCCTTGGATGCCACCATTGAGGTGCGCAGCTATCCGGCCGACGTCTATGTGACCAGCGTCTATAGCGACGCCGGCAACGATGGTTTCTACGAAGTCGATCTGATCTACGGCGATTACACCTTCTATGTAAGCGCTCCCGACCATCTGCCTGTGGATCGTCAGATCACTGTGGACTCTCCGGGACAGACGCAGGAATTCCTGCTTCCCTTCTCAGAGACCATCGCCCTCATTCAGGATGATTTTGAAAGCGGCACCGGTCTTTGGACCGGTGAGTGGGCCCTTAGCAGCGCCGAGTACCATAGCGCCTCCCACTCCATGACCGACAGCCCCAGTGGCGATAGCGGTCACAATCAGAACAAGCCCTGTGAGATGGTCAGCTCCATCAACCTCGCCGAGGTGATCGATCCCGTGCTCACTTTCTGGGCGCGCTGGGACATCGAAGAAGATTGGGATTGCGTGCAGCTTCAGATTTCCACCAATGGAGGTGGCAGCTGGGCGGCCATGTCCACGGCTCATACGGTTCCCGGTAGTGGGCAGGGTGCCCAGCCCGACGGTGAACCGGTCTACGAAAATCTGCAGAACGCATGGATCCTCGAAACCGTCGACCTTGCCGCCTGGGCCGATGAATCAAGCGTGCTTCTACGCTTCATCTACATGTCCGATAGTTCCGTTGACGAGGACGGATTCTATTTCGACGATTTCAAGGTGGAAGGTCAGGTCGTGGCCACGGGTGCTCCGGAAGAGACTCCTATCTTCACGCGCTTGGATGGCGCCTGGCCCAATCCCTTCAATCCTGTGACGAAGATTCGCTTCAGCACGGCTTCGGCGGGTCTTGTGCATCTGGACATCTACGACATTCAGGGGCGTCGCGTGGCGCGCTTGGCCGACGAGGTCTTGGCCGCCGGAGAACATGAGCGGGTTTGGAACGGAAGGAACAGTCAGGGCCGCGAACTCGCCAGTGGCGTCTATTTGGCGCAGCTAGAATTCGGCGGACAGCGCTTCCAGAAGAAACTGACACTCATCAAGTAGGTCACTATGAAGAGAAGCATAGTAATTCTTTCGGGACTGATTCTTCTGCCGCTATCGGTGCTGGCACTGGATCTGGATAGCCGCATGCTTGACCATCTGGAATCCGGCGAGACAATAAACGCCTGGGTGTTCTTCGAGGATCGCAGCGAGGACCTTCCCTTGGAGCGTGCCCTGGATCATATCAGCGAACGCGCTCTGGCCAGGCGAGCCAAGGTTCTGTCTCCCGATAGATTGCTTAGCGAAATGGATCTTCCCGTTTCGGCGGCACATCAGAATTGGCTTTTGCAACGCGGTATCGAGATCCGGTCTGAAAGCAGGTGGCTCAATGCAGTGAGCGTTCGACTTGATGCCGAAGGCCTGCGTGTATTGAAAGATGCGGATTTCGTTCGTCGCGTCCAGCCTGTTGCGAAGTCTGCCTCGCGGCGTCCTTCCAGCCTTGAGCCCCTGCCAAAGTCGCTGAACACTCGCGAGATCTTGGAGGATCCCATCGATTATGGTGGCACCGAGGCCGAGATCGAGCAGATCAATGTGCATCTCGTGCACCAGACCGGTAATCACGGTGAAGGCGCGGTTGTAGGAATGCTCGACACCGGTTTCAACACCAATCACGAGGTTTTCCAGAGCCTAACGGTTTTGGGCGTTTGGGATTTCATCAACGACGACGATGTGGTGGAGAACGAAGCGGGAGATCCAGACGGGCAGCAAAACCATGGCACCGTTACCTTGTCCTCTCTGGCCGGCTACAAGCCGGGCACCCATGTAGGTGTGGCCTTCGGCGCATCTTACTACCTGGCGAAAACGGAAGACACGAGCCAGGAAGTTCCCGCCGAGGAAGATTTCTGGGTGGAGGGCATCGAATGGCTCGAAGCCCAGGGCTGCGATGTGGTGAGCTCGAGTTTGGGCTATGACGACTGGTACGTCTTCGAAGATTTCGACGGCAACACCTGTGTAACGACTATCGCCGGCGACTATGCTTCTCAGTTGGGCATGGCCGTGGTTAACAGTGCCGGGAACAACCGAAACAGCACCGGCACCTTGAATGCCCCGGCCGACGGCGACAGCGTCATCACGGTGGGGGCCGTGAACGTGTTTGGTGAGATCGCGTCTTTCAGTTCGCCGGGTCCCACGGCCGATGGTCGCATCAAGCCCGACATCTGCGCCAACGGTGTGGCCAATCATGTGGCTCTACCCGGCACATGGGATGAGTACACCGAAGCATCGGGCACCTCGCTTTCCTGTCCTCTCGCTGCGGGCGTCTCGGCTTTGCTGATCAGCGCTTATCCTGCGCTCACGCCCTGGGAATTGCGTGAAGCCCTTCGCGAAACGGCCAGTCAGTCGGGTAGTCCCGACAACGACTATGGCTGGGGCATCATCGATGCCTTTGCCGCCTTGAATCACGTTTACGCCACCGACGTTGATGCAGCGCCTGCTCCGCGCGATCACTTGGCGGCCTGGCCCAATCCATTCAATCCCGAAACGACCTTTGACTTCCGATTGGAAAAGGCCGGGGAGATTCACCTCTCGGTCTATGATCTGGAGGGCCGCCTGGTGGAGGAAATCGTTCGAGGACAATTTGAGGCGGGCGATCACAGTATCAGCTGGAAACCGGATGGGGACCGGATAGCCAGTGGCATTTATCTGGCTTTGCTTAAATCGGATCGCGGAACGGCGATCAGCAAGATCGCCTTAGTTAAATAAAAACCCATGGTCCTGGGGGGG
>RRYU01004728.1_pt1 | contig 52193 bp, 45 predicted proteins | sample 2162651 | NCBI WGS metagenome assembly RRYU01 (sample SAMN10267283, study PRJNA491782) | microbial mat metagenome | isolation source: biomat in the production well | place: Japan: Minami-Kanto gas field, natural gas well KTG3 | collected 2017-06
GCGGACTCCTCATCCCGCTTCTTTGTACTTGACACTAATGTACTGATGCACGATCCCACCTCGATCTTCAGATTCGAGGAACATGATATATTTCTCCCCATGATTGTCTTGGAGGAACTGGACGCCGGAAAAAAGGGCATGTCCGAGGTCGCCCGCAATGTGCGACAGGCCAGTCGCTTTCTCGACCAATTGATGTCCGGGGCCAGCAAGGAAGAAATCGACCAAGGCCTTCCTCTGCACCCCTTGATCAACAACGATGAACACGGATCCATCGTTTGCACCGGCCGCCTGTTCTTTCAGACCCGCCACATACCCGACCTGCTGCCCAAGAATTTGCCGGGCAATATACCTGACAACCATATTCTGGGTACGACCCTGGCCTTACAGAAGGAGTGTCCTGATCGTACCGTAGTCCTGGTTTCCAAGGATATCAATCTTCGCATCAAGGCCGCGGTGCTGGGTGTGCCCGCTGAGGACTACTCCAACGACCGTGTCCTGGAAGACGTTAACCTGTTGTATGCCGGCGAACTGGAACTGCCCGCTAGTTTTTGGGATGAGCATGAAAAGCAGTTGGAATCATGGAAAGAAGAAGGCCGCACATATTATCGGATTACCGGCCCGGACGTGGAACGCTGGTTTCCCTGTCAATGTCTGTTTATGGATGGTGACAACGGCTTTGAGGCCATTGTGCAGCGCAAAGAGGGAGCACGGGATGCCGTGATCGAACTGGTGCGCGACTATCGTGCCGAACGCAATGCCGTGTGGGGTATAGTCGCGAGAAACAGAGAACAGAATTTTGCCCTCAACCTGCTCACGGATCCTGAAATAGACTTTGTCTCTTTGGTGGGTACGGCGGGTACGGGCAAGACGCTACTGGCCCTTGCTGCCGGCCTGGCCCAGGTATTGGACCAAAATCGTTATCGGGAGATAGTCATGACCCGGGTAACAGTGCCCGTGGGTGAGGATATCGGCTTTCTACCCGGCACTGAAGAAGAGAAAATGACACCTTGGATGGGTGCCCTGATGGATAACCTGGAGGTCTTGACCCAGACCGAGGGAGGAGAATGGGGACGCGCGGCGACGGGTGATCTGCTGCGCAACCGTATCCGTATTCACTCACTCAACTTCATGCGTGGGCGGACATTTCTGAACAAGTACATCATACTGGATGAGGCCCAGAATCTTACTGCAAAACAAATGAAGACTCTGATCACCCGTTCCGGCCCCGGTACCAAACTGGTTTGCCTGGGCAACGTGGCCCAGATCGACACACCCTATCTCACCGAAACCACTTCCGGCCTTACCTATGTGGTGGACCGGTTCAAGGAATGGGACCACAGTGGCCATATCACCCTGCTGCGCGGCGAACGCTCCCGCCTTGCGGATTTTGCCTCCGCATCGCTTTAGGGATGGAAAGCGGGATCACAAACTACCATATTCGATTATTCGCTTGAGACTGGATTCCGCCTCGATATAAGCAGCCTTGATTTCTTTCCAGCGTACAGATGCATTGACCATAGCATGGCCGCGCCCCATGGCTTCGAGATCCTTGGCCAGTTCTGATACCCGCATGGCCCCAACATTGGCACTGCTGGACTTGAGGGAATGAGCGGGTAAAACCAGGGACTGAGGATCGTTCCTCTCCACTGCGCTGGACACCCTGGCCAGGAGATCTGGTGCAGAATTCAGATACTCCTGCAACAACGCGGGCGCATCCCCCTCCATGATATCAAACAACTCCCCAAGCACCACCCGATCCAAAACCCCGTTATCCACATCAACCTCCGTCATTGTCTCCTGCGAGTCGAGTTCCGCCGCCTGTTCATTGCTCGGATTACCGATGAAAGCAGGGGTTTTCGCATTATCCATCTCTGGCATGGTAGCTGCTTTCATGGGCAGCCATTGCCGTAACATGCTTTTCAGATCCACGGGTTTGACCGGCTTGGGTAAATAATCGTCCATACCGGAAACCAGACACTTTTCCCGATCTCCCGCCATGGCATTTGCGGTCATGGCCACAATGGGCATGCGAGTCATGCCCTTTTCCGCTTCTCGCAGACGAATGGACTGCGTGGCCTGGTAGCCATCCATTTTCGGCATCTGTACATCCATCAGAACCAGGTCATACTGATTGGTATTGGTGACCTCCACCGCTTCCACACCATCGCCGACTGCATCACAGTTAAGGCCAAAACGCTGCAACAGTTTTTTGATCACCGTGAGGTTGACCGGGTTGTCCTCCACCACCAGGACCTTGCCCACCAGAGGTGTCTCATAGGTCGTGGTAGCGGATGAGGGAGGCGGCCTTTTTCGGGACTCCGAGGCCTTCCATGCTGTAGTGGTTTCCGGACGGCCGTCGTCCCAACCGTAGGCCTGGTCCGGCACGCCCAGGGTACGACCCAGGCTAGGGTCTTCCTCCTGGCGGCTATGCCCGTCCGCATAGGCCTGAACATCCAGCAATCGGTATAGGCGGCTACGCAGTTCCTTCTGTTGAATTGGCCTAGTCAGTATCTCGCGAATGCCATGTTCGCGAATGGAGGACGCCATGGACTGAAAGGCGTCCACCGCCAATATCTCCAGAGAAGAGAGTTCGAATACTTTGTGAATATCCCGCATCATGCCGGCCACGCCGCTACCCATGGTCTGGACATCACAGATAAGCACGTCATAGCTCCAACTGGTGCCCAGCCTGGCGGATGCCTTGAGTTTAGTGAGCGTCTCCACTGCGGTGGAAGCATGCTCATAAAGCATTTCCCATTCACTCAGATAGCTGATAATGCGCTGATGCTCCAGTTCATCAAATCCGGACAACAGGACACGCACCCCCTGCAGGCTTTTGCGTATAGAGGGAGCTTCATTCAGCCCCTTGCGCATGGGGGCAACAAACCAAAACACGGATCCCTTGGATTCCTCCGATTTCACCCCGATGCGACCACCCATCATCTCCACCAGACGCTTGCAGATAACCAGCCCCAATCCGGTGCCGCCATACTTGCGGGTTGTTGATGTGTCGGCCTGAGAGAAGAGTTCAAATAAGTGCGACACGGCATCCTGAGACATGCCAATGCCAGTGTCGCGAACCGCAAATAAAATCACCACCTCCTTGGGAGAACTGACGTGCCGACTAACCTCCACCGACACCATGCCTTTGTCGGTGAACTTGATGGCATTGCCAACCAGATTGGTCAATATTTGACGCAGGCGGAAAGGATCACCACGCACTCGATTCGGTACATTCTTTGCGATTTTTCTCTTGAGCTTGATACCACGGCGTTCTGCCGATTTCGTCATGAGGGCAATAACCGAATCCACTAACTCCTCGATATTCAGTTCGATGGATTCCAACTCAAGTTTGCCTGCTTCGATCTTGGAATAATCCAGGATGTCATTGATCAGATTCATCAGGTGATGTGAAGAATTCAGTGCAGTGGTTACGAACTCCACCTGCTCTGAATCCAGTCGGGTTTCACGCAGGATTTCAAGAATGGGTACTATGCCATTGAGCGGAGTACGTATCTCATGACTCATAGTGGCTAAAAATTCGCTTTTTGCTATGCTGGCCGATTCTGCCTCGTCCTTTGCCAGATACAATTCACGCTCCACCTCTTTCTGATGGCTGGCCTGCTCCTCGATTTTCATCTTGATCTCTTGCGCTTCACCGGCGGAGTTCTCGTACAGGGATCGCAATATCTGTAATTCCGCCTGTCCACGTACCAGATTGCGTTGCTGGCGATGTTCCCAGACAGCCAACAATGGTACGGATACTACGGAACCGAATAACAACGTCAAATAATCTGAGGGCACCTCAAGTTTGTAAAGAAGCATATAAACGAACGTCGTAACTCCTATACCCAACAGGTACACCCCCACAACCAAAAGGTCCACCGCGAAAAACAATGTACCCATGACGACTTCCGCTGTAAGAAGCATCAAAGCAGCGGATTGTTGGCTGGAGACCGGCAGTTCCAGGGTGTGGGTGAGGAAGGATGCCCAAGCGATGCCGGTAAGCAGCACTGCGAACAGCAGGGACAGATACCAGATCAGACTCGGATGCTCATATTGGCGCGAGCGGGTGTACCAGACACCGATAAGGACGGCTGCCGCACTTCCCATGGGGACCGCCCATAAGAGCAGGCGTTCCTGCGCTGGAATGACTTTTAACATCAGCAACCCGCCGATGCCGATCAACATTAGCAGGATGAAAAAACCGGCACTAGCGCCAAGCAACCTCAGTTTGACGGCAAAACGGCGGTTGGCATCGGCTGTGCGGGCCAGGGCCGGATCCATTTGTTCATTCATCACATTGGGGTGATCTTGAACACGTCCCATATTTACCTGGCACGCATCAACCTTGGTTTTCCCGAAATTCTGTTTGGCGGAGAGGTTTCGTTTTTCCGCTGCGGTTTCGTCCAAACCATCCCCCAGCTAAAATCTGATATTAAGTTTATGACATATCTTTATGATTTATTGTCATTTTTATGCATCCGAACGAGCGAAACAATACTAACATTTTTTTATAGCTCGAAATATTAAGTCCTTAACACATTAGGAGTAATTCCTTACAGTGTGCTTAAAGAGTGAATTGATATTAGTAACATGTACTCACATAGGATATATCCCATAATATTTTGAAATATATGTATATATTCAATAGACAACGCTGGCTTGAAGATGGATTTCCCGGTTCATCAATAGTTAGAATCAATCAGACAGATTAAGATGAGCTTTTGCAGTAACATGCATCGACCAATATGGGGTTACAAAGCCGGATGCTGAGTCCCGAAACCAGTCATGAGCAGGGTTCCGACTTGAAGCAGGCGTTTCTTCGACATCTGCCAGAGCGCATAGGTGCCATCGAAGAGAACTGGAGCATGCTCAATAGTGGGGATTGGAATCAGGTCAAACTATCGCGTCTGTTTCAGCGCATCCAGGACCTGGCCGGTTCTTCGGGAAAATTCGGTCTAATCGAGGTCAGTGAGAGTGTGTTTTCTCTGGAACAATATTTCACAGCATTGATCCGCGACAGGCAACGGCCGAGCCAGGCACAAGCCAGGGAGATCAGCGCACTGATAGAGAATCTCAAAGCCGTGGCCGTGGCGAGGTATTCAAGACAATCCGGTGCCAGTACGATACTTCAGCCAGACACGAATAAAACACGCATCCAGTATCTTCGCATCAACACCTCCCTTGCCCCCGGACTAGGTAGCGCCCTGGAATCCTTGAACTGTAGCGTGCAGACATTCCAGCGCGTCGACGACCTGCTCAAGGCAATCGACCGGCAAGAGCCGGATGCCCTGATCGTAGATGCGCAAATGTTGGGCAAAATAGATCTGCTCAAAGCCAAGCTTAATCGGCTTAAAACAGACAGGGGGATCAATCCCCCCATGATCGTTATCTCCAATTCCAGCAAATTGGACATCCGATTACACTCAATGCGCGCCGGCGCCGCCGCTTTTTTTGTAGCTCCCCTGGATATATCGTCCGTAGCCAACCGCATCAAGCAACTTGCAACCCCAAACACACACAAGTCATTCCGGATAATGATTGTGGATGATGATCCGTCCCAGGCCGATTTTGCGGCGGCTATCCTACGCAAAGCGGATATGGAAACCTGTACCGTCACAGAACCGCTGCAGGTGCTTAACACCCTGGACACATTCCGACCGGACCTCATTTTGATGGACCTGTATATGCCGGATGCGGACGGGATGGAATTGACCAGCATTATTCGCGAACAGGACGAGTTCATCGGCATTCCTATCGTATTTGTTTCTGGAGAACAGGATACGGACAAACAACTAGATGCACTCAGTGTCGGCGGTGATGATTTCATCGCCAAACCCATTCGTCCACGACACTTGATGAGCACTATTAAAAACCGGGTGCAGCGCGCCAGGGCATTACAACAGCAGAGTTCTTCCCAAAGCGCCCGGGATTCGTTGACTGGCCTGTTCAACCGCCGCCACTTCTTCGAACGCCTTGACAGTGCCGTGGCCTCGGATCCCCCGCACCCTGCCGCCCGAGCCGTCCTGTATGCCAGCCTGGACCATAAAGAGTCCATTCAGCAACAACTTGGCATTGGACAAACCGATGCCCTGGTGGCTGAAATCGCCTCCCTGCTGGCTTTCATCACTGAACCTCAGGATGTCTGTGCGCGCATTGAAGACAACGGTTTTGTCATCATGGCTATACGGCCGCTGAAAAAAAACCTTCAGGAACTGGCCCAATCCCTGACCTCCAGCATTACCGCACGCCGCTTTGAGAACGCACCTCCCAAGATCCAGCCTACATTCAGTGTGGGGATCTGTTTTTTCGAAACAGCTCCGGACGATAGTATGGGTTTGGTTGGTCGCGCCCATAACGCCTGCTCCCAGGCCGCACAGAATGGGGGCAACCAGATCATAGTTTACGGCGGCGAAAACCTGGACGGATATTCATCCGGCACACAGCGGGATACACTTGCACTGGTTCGCGAGGCCCTGCAGGAAAGCGGCTTCCAGGTCTTGTTCCAACCCTTCATCGAGCTGCACGACAAGGAAAGTGAAAATTATCAAATGGTTTTGCGCCTGCGCACGGAGGAAGGCCATCAACTAGGCCCATCGGAATTCATGCTAGAGGCGCAAAAAGCAGGTCTGGCGCGTGGTATCGACCGTTGGTTGATCAGCAGTGCCCTGGATGTACTGGACGAACGCCGTCAATCAGGGACCGCCGTGAAATTGCTGGTCAATCAATCCGTTGAAAGCTTGAGCGACGAAGATGCGGTGGAGTGGCTGCGAGATGAGTTGCGCAGGCGCCTACTGGTGGGTACCGGTCTGATTCTGGAATTCAACCTGATTGATATAGCAGGTAACCTCAAACGGGCGCGTGGCATGGTTGAAGACTTCAAGAGTATGGGGGTTGCAGTCTGTCTGGCCCGCTTCGGGCATAACGACGCCTCCTACAAGATCTCACACTACCTGGGGACGGAGTATATTAAGGTGGCGGAGAAGTTGCTGACAGCAGATGCAAGCATCGCCGGTATGCTTATCAAACACATGCACCAGAACGGATGCAAGGTCATCGTGCCCCGGATGGATGATCCGTGCCTCATCAGCCAGCAATGGCTGTCGGGTGCGGATTATATACAAGCCAACGCCGTCCGGCCACTTCCTGATACCAGCAGATCATGATGTTTCACTGCAGGTGGGCGGAACATCGTGGCCGTATGAAATTCCGTGGTTCAATAACGAACCGCTAGTGCCAGCAATCTACGCAACAGAATCATCTTCCCGCGGCCAGGCACTCAGCACCGCCTGCACCAGAGTCGCCAGCGGAATAGCGAAAAACACGCCCCAGAAACCCCACAGCCCACCGAACACCAGGATGGACACAATGATGGCTACCGGGTGCAGATTGACCACCTCAGAGAACAATAGCGGTACCAGTACGTTGCCGTCCAGGGCCTGTATCACCAAATAGGCAGCCGCGAGCCAGGCAAAATCCGTGGTCCAGCCCCATTGAAACCAGGCAATCAATAGTACCGGCACCGTCACTACCGTAGCGCCGATATAGGGGATGATGACCGACAGACCCACCAGCACCGCCAACAACATGGAGTAATGCAGGCCAAAGGCCGTGAAGGTGATGAAGCTTATGCACCAGATGATCAGGATTTCCCAAAATTTGCCGCGTACATAATTGGAGACCTGTCGATCAACTTCATGCCACACTGTGTTTGCAATGTTGCGATGCTGGGGCATGTAATGCTTGAACCAATCGATGATGAGATCCCGGTCCTTAAGGAAGAAAAACACCAGAAGTGGCATCAGAATCAGGTAAACCACCAGAGTTATAAAACCCACTACCGAAGCCAGTGAAATCGACAGGACCTGCTGACCAAAAGTCGCCAGTTCGTTGCGCAGGGCGCCGATCATTTCCTTTATCTGCTCGGCGCTGATAATTTCAGGATAGCGTTCAGGCAATCGCATCAAGGCTTTTTGGCCCTCGCCGATCATGGACGGTATCTGTTGAACGAGGTCGGTCACCTGACGTGACAACAGAGGCAGCATGCCGAATAGCACCAGGCTTACAAATGTAATGAAAACCACGAAGACAATGATCACTGCGAGCAGTCGTGGCATCCGGTAGCTTTCTATCAGAGTCACCAGCCCTTCCAGCAGGTATGCAATGACCACACTGGCAAGTACCGGGGTCAACATATCGCCCATGGTCAGGACCACAGCGAAGATAACGATCAAAAAAAGCGCAAGGAAGATAACCTGCGGATCGGAGAAATAGCGTCTGAACCAGTCTGTAATGACCTGCATGATATCCTCGGACGCTAGCTGTGGTTGGTTAGGAATTGCTCGTAATGGCTGCGGAACACCTGTTCCAGTTCATCGACCACGTCATGCGCTGCACGGCCCTGCAACACATGAGATGCCATCAGAGATGAAGTTTCATTGAGTAACTCCTGTCTTTCAAGCATGGGATAGGTCTCGGTCAATCTGCGGATGGCTGCTACCACCGACTCCCGTTCTGGTCGAGGGATGTCCAGGGGATCTCGTGGGATCTCTTTTGCCGTTGTGCCTTCCGGATTTCTGCTTGCGAGAAATTCCGCGAATGCCATGAGTGTCATTTGTTCCTGATCACTCAGTTTGGAGTAGAACTCCAGCAACCGACGCTTTCCTGAACCCGCTTTTTGCATTTTCAGCGGAATCAATGCACGCCCTTCTTTTCTTTGTTGACCTGTTTCTCGCAATACAATCTGGCAAACTCCAGCAATTCCTCCATCACCCGCAAACGAAATTTCTGTTTTTGGTGCACAAAGGAAAACGGACGATGCAGGGGTGGGGCAAGGTCAATAGCGACCAGACTACCTAGACGCAGTTCCTTTTGAATGGTCGCACGGGACACGACTGACACACCCATGCCCGCCTCCACCGCGCCTTTTACCGCTTCAGGACTACCCAACTCCATGGCAACCTTGAGTCCACTGGCGCAACCTTCCATTCTGCCCATGTATTCGCCTATCACCTCCCTGGTACCAGAGCCCTCCTCACGACAAATGAAAGGATACTTCATCAGATCTTCGAAAATCATGGAGTTGCGATCGGCCAATTCATGATCAGGTGGCACGATGGCAACCAGTTGGTCTTCCCGACACATATCGACAACCAGATTTTTGTTGCTGACCGGTGCCTCCACCACGCCCAAGTCTATGGTGTTGTTCTCCACCATGGAGACGATACCATCGGTATTCGATACTTTCAGGTGAACGGTAACTTCAGGATAGCTGTCCTTGAAATCTCCCAGCAAGGCTGGGAGCATATACTCGGCAATGGTGGTGCTGGCCCCTATGGTCAGGGCCCCGCTGATTTCACCGGTCATCTCCCGCACTGAGTTTTCCATCTCCGAATACAACTCGAAGATCTTATCCGCGTACTTGAATACCAGAGAGCCGGCATCGGTCAAGCTGATGCGATTGTGCGTGCGGTCAAACAGGCGCGTGTTGAAATATTCTTCCAACTGCCGTACCTGGAAGGTGACGGCAGGCTGGGTCATATGCAGGGACTCAGCCGCTTTGGTGAAGCTCAACAAGCGCGCAACGCTGTGGAAAACTTGTAAACGTCGGTCCGCCATGGTGTCTCACTCCCGCCCAGGGGCGGTGACTCAATAAAATCTTCTTATATTCTATGCCGTCAATACTGATCAAAGCTATTTTTTATAGTATAACTCTTGGCGATATGCACATAAAGAAATCTTGGCTAAAGATGGGGCATCCGTAGCACGAGCAGTTCCATTCGTAATATGCAATCGATGATTCAAATCAATAGTTAACTAGTGGATATGAAAAGGGAAATCGCTTAACCTCGGTGGCGCCGGGATTTCAGCCGTCCTGGAGTTACGCAAACTAAGCGTCGGGACATGCTACCTGATCATAAACAATAATTGGGGAGTGAATATGAAACTGAGCAGAGGATGTCTAGCGGTGCAAATTGCGCTGGCGAGTGGGCTCAGCCTGATCACCGCTTCGAACGCCCTGCAGGCATCTGGATTTGCTGTGCCGGAAATCTCACTGGCGGGTCTGGCGATGTCCAACGCACTGGTGGCAAATCCGGATGAAGTGGGCGCCATCCCATACAACCCCTCCGCCATGAGTTTCCACGATCACCACAACCTGTCCGGTGGTCTGATGCTGTTCTTCCCTACGCTGGAGACGAGCACCGCCAGCGGGAAGCACGAAAGCGAGGGTGAAGATACGGTACTCATCCCGAACCTGCAGGCTACTTTCAAGGCCACTGACAAGATCAGTCTTGGTTTGGGCGCCAGCGCACCCTTCGGGCTCGAAACCTTTTGGCCAGTAGGCACATTTCCCCAACTATCACAGCCTATCGGACCTCTACCAGGCGGGGGCTCCCTACCGCCCGGCATTTTCCATCCGACTCAAAGCAAGCTGGAAATGTTCGCTATCACTCCAACACTGGCCTACAAGGTTAATGAGAATTTCAGCATTGCGGGCGGCCTGGACTATTACAATGCGCAAAAGGTGCTGTTCAACACCGGTTTGGTAAAGATCCGTGGAGATGGAGACAACTGGGGCTGGAATGTATCCACCATGTTCCGCAGCGGTCCCTTGAGTTTAGGGGCCAGCTATCACTCGGCGGTCACAGTGGGCCTGGATGGCAGCTTTGATGCCTTAGGCAGTCCCAGCATACCCGTGGATGCAGACCTGAATCTGCCTTCCCGCTTCCAACTGGGAGTCAGATATGCCTTTACTGAGCGCCTGGCGGCTGAGATCGACTGGACCCGGACTGGCTGGAGCGACTTCGATGTTCTGTTGGTCACCGCCAAAGCCGATGGTACGGTGCTAACAAGAAGCGAGAACAATTGGGATGATGCCGATGCCTATCGCCTGGGCGTCAGTTATGACGTAACCTCGAACACCCAATTGCGCTTTGGCTATACATACAATGAAACCGGTCAGGACAGCGAGTTCTTCAGCGCCCGCATTCCAGATGCGGATCGCAACTTATTCAGTATCGGTGTCGCACATAAAATGGATGGCGGATGGGAACTGGAAGGGGGCTATATGTATGTCAAGTTCGACGACAACGACTACCAGGGAAATAGACCATTCAACCCTCTGGAACCTGACTCCAATGGCACCAGCGCCATTGATGGCAAGTATGAGTCCCATGTACATATTCTAGGCATCGGCGTCAGCAAGAATTTCATGTAAACGAAAAAAATCCGGATCACAAAAAAACGCCGCCTGAAAAGGCGGCGTTTTTTTGCTTCAGATCTGGCTAGATGAACAGGCAGATGTCGCTCTCACCGGCAAACTCGAAGAAAGCCGCCGCACCGGCGTATTCGACGCCATCAATGAATTCGGAATGATCCATATCGAACAGGTCGACGGTCATCTGGCAGGCAACCAATTTGACATCGGCCTCCTGGCACAACTCGCGCAGTTCTTCCAGGCTGGCCACACCCTTGTCCTTCATTTTCTTTTTCATCATGGTCGTCATCATGCCCTGCATGCCGGGCAGTGCCGTGAGGGCCACGGGAAACCACTTGTCCATGCCCATGGGCATCGGCATTCCGGGATTGCCCAGAGGAGTGACCTCCAGAGACATTTTTTTCTTCAGGAGCTGCAGGCCATAGAAAGTGAAAAATATCTGAGTGTCATAACCCAGAGCAGCCGCCGTCGATGCCAGGATAAAAGGGGGGTAGCCCCAATCCAGGGAGCCCTTGGTGGCAATAATGGCCAATCTTTTCATGTCCGACATCTCACTGTCCTCCGGGATTCAGGCTGGTGTATACAGGTGGCCTCAGGCCTTCTTGATCAGGAAATGAAACTTGCCGCCTTCTTCCTTGGATTCCATGAGCTCATTGCCCGTCTGCCTGGAGAAGGCCTCGAAGTCCTTCACTGAACCAGGGTCCGTAGCAATGATGTGCAGCACCTTGCCTGATTCCATGCCGGTCAGGGTTTTCTTGGCACGCAGGATGGGAAGGGGACAATTCAGACCACTTGCGTCGAGCTCTTCATCAAAATCAGCCATTACAGACCTCCAGCTAACCGTTGTATTAGAATATCAGTATTCAAGAGTACACCTTTATAAGTCAAGTCACCATGAAACGCAAGGCTGACGCCTAAGCATTTCATGCTGAACATGGATCATCCGGCCATGCGGTGGGTGATTTCGTGGCCTCCCCGTACCCAGCCAATAATGCCGCCGCTGAGGTTGGCTACATTGCTAATACCCTGTTGCATCAAATAGGCACAGGCATGATAGGAACGAGCACCACTGCGGCAGTACAGGACTACATCCTTATTGCGCGGCAGTTCGTTCATGCGCAAGGGTATCAAATGCATCGGAAGGTGTTCAGAGCCAGGCAGTTTGCCCTGCGCCACCTCGGCATCAGTCCGAATGTCCAGCAAGACCAGGTCTTCACCGGCAGCCAGGCGCGCCTGGAGATCGGCCGAATCGATTTCACTGACCATATTACCTCTCGATATTGAATACCCAACAAATTTAGTATATTAATATATCCTTGGATAGAGTTCAATGCTGGTTTAATCTGCGCTGTTAGCTCGTGATGTCTGCTCGTCATGCTCGGGCCGGACGCAGTAAAGACAGTTCAGACGACTATGGCATAGGTTTTGTGAATCCTTTCTTCTGAGTGATAACCAGCCCAACACCGCAGGTTCAATTTCTTATGCAGTATTTACCCATTTTTCTGGATATCAAAGACCAGCCCTGCCTCGTGGTTGGTGGTGGTTCGGTGGCCGTGCGCAAGGTAAACAGCCTGTTGCGCGCTGGAGCGGCCGTCACGTTGCTGGCACCGAAGTTGACGGCCTCACTCGCCCAGATGGCAGTTCAGGGTCAAATATCGCATCTGGCGCGTGAATTCGAAGACATAGACATCCAACAGCGCTATCTCTTGGTCATTGCCGCCACCGACGATAACGCCACCAACCGCCATGTCGCCCGCTTGGCCAAGGGCAGGAACATACCGGTGAACGTGGTCGACGATCATTCCGCCTGCAGTTTCATCATGCCTTCCGTTATCGATCGATCACCGGTCGTAGTTGCGGTATCGACCAGCTCCTCATCCCCGGTACTGGCGCGTCTGATCCGTGCCCGCCTGGAATCCGTGATTCCGGCAGGCTACGGCCGCCTGGCGGAACTCTGCGCGCGCTTCCGCGACCGGGTCAAGGCACGTTTCGAGAACCCGGTGGAGCGCCGCCGCTTTTGGGACCGGGTGCTGCAAGGCGGTGTGGCGGAACGTGTATTCACAGGTCACAACGAAGAGGCGGACGCCGCCATGGAACAGGAACTGGCTCTCACTTCCCCGGACAGCGCAATGGGTGAGGTCTATCTTGTGGGTGCGGGTCCGGGCGATCCGGATCTACTCACTTTTCGAGCTATGCGCCTGATGCAGCAGGCGGACGTAGTGGTCTATGACCGGCTGGTGGCTAGCCCAATAATCGACATGGTGCGCAAGGATGCCCGGCATATCTACGTGGGCAAAGAGCGCAACAAGCACGCCATGCGTCAGGAGGAAATCAACAGGTTGCTGGCGCGTTTGGCCAAGGAGGGGCGTCGGGTGGTTCGCCTCAAGGGTGGAGACCCCTTTATATTCGGCCGCGGCGGCGAAGAAATCGACACCCTGGCATCAGAAGGCGTCCCTTTCCAGGTCGTGCCGGGCGTGACTGCCGCAGCTGGCTGCGCTTCCTATGCGGGTATCCCCCTGACTCACCGAGATCATGCCCAGTCCGTCACCTTCGTCACCGGTCATTTGAAAGACGGCAGCATCAACCTCAATTGGCCACAACTGGCGCAGCCACGGCAAACCCTGGTCTTCTACATGGGCCTGGTCGGTCTCCCGGAGATATGCAGGCAATTGGTGGAGCATGGCGTATCCGCAGACATGCCCATTGCCCTGGTGCAACAGGGGACCACACACATGCAACGGGTATTCAGCGGCACACTGGACAACATTCTCGAAATAGTGGAACGGGAACAGCCGAAACCCCCGACCCTGATTATCGTCGGCGAGGTGGTGAGGCTGCGCCACAAGTTGTCCTGGTACAAAGCCCCCGAGCACTCGGAGCAGGGCGCTACCACGCCTATCCTTCCCGACGATTAAGCATTTGCGCACCATCCCCTGCACTGCGCAGGGGAGATACCTCTGGGTTCCCCATATCGCGCGCATCCGATATTTCTGACACCCAGGACATCAAGGTCTTTGGCATAGATTACGCTCCACGGCAAGCACCGCTGCCTCCACGCGGGAGTGTACCTGCAGCTTACGCAATATGGCTTTCACGTGCAGTTTCACCGTGCCGTCGGAAATGCCCAGATTGCGTGCAATGACCTTGTTGCTCTGACCTTCCGCCAGCAGGCAGAGAATTTCCTTTTCCCTGGGAGTGAGATCCGGCAGTTGTGTCTCGGCGCCGGAGGGCTTTACGTCACCCCGTACGGCACGGGCCAGCACGCCGGTCAACTCCTGGGCCACCACGGTCTCCCCCTTGACGATGCGCTGCAGGGCCGAGATGAGTTCATCCGGCTCCATGTCCTTGAGCAGGTAGCCTTGTGCGCCGTTTTTCAGCGAGGCAATCACATCTTTTTCGTCACGACTGGTGGTCAGCATGGCAACGGGTTTTACCCAGCCCTGAGCGCGCAATCGTCCCAGGACCTGCAGCCCCGTCATCTCCGGCATACGCATATCCAGTAGAGTCACATCAGGTTGTGTCTCCATAACCCGGCATAATCCTTCCTCGCAACCGCTCACCGCAGCAATGACTTCGATGCCCCGACGCTCCAACAACTCGGACAGACCGATGCGAAACAGGGCATGATCGTCAATTATCAGAATACGCATCAACAGACTCCCGATCAGGCCAGGGCTCGCAGCTTAGACCCGGGTTCAAAGATCATTTCCACCCGGGTACCTTCACCCGGCTCGCTTTCTATGCGCAACTCCGCACCGATACGTCTGGCCCGCTCATGCATGATGGTCAGACCTATATGCTCTCCGGGTCGCCCGCCCAGAGGACTGCGTTCGAAACCCTTGCCATCGTCCTCGACCAGCAGCATATAAGTGCCTGGCGAACGGCAGCGCAGGAGAATGCGCACTGTATGGGCCTCGGCATGTTTGCGGATATTGGTCAGGGACTCCTGCACTATCCGCAGTACCTGCATCTCTTCATGGGCGCTGATCTGGATCTGACGGCAATCCAGTTGAAAAAAGATGGATAAACCGGTTTCCTGGCGAAAATGGCTGGTCAGTTTTTCCAGAGCAGGAACCAGACCGCGCTGATCCACTGGTGCACGGAAACTGTTGAGCAATTCGCGCAATTCAGTATGCGCTTCGTCCAGGGAGTTGCGCACACGCTGGGTATCCGCCACCGCCTCCCTGCCCGCCCCATCCGCCTCCAGAGTCTCCTGCAACATGCGCACCTGAAAGCGCAGACTGGCCAGGGTCTGAGCCAGTGAATCATGCAGCTCATGCGCCAGATGGTTACGCTCCTCAATAATGGACAAACGGCGCGCCTCCGCATCCGAACGCTGCTTGGCGACGGCCATCCCCAAATGGCTGCCAATGGTGGTGAGCAGTTCCAGTATATCCTCACGCCCGGTAACACCCGGTTTTTCTACGAAAATCCGGAAAACGCCCAGACCTTGGTCGTGATACTTCATCGGGACCAGGATCTCATCCACCTCATCCGGGCCATACATGCGCCGGCCATTGCGTCTGGAGCATGCTTCGGTATCCTGCTCGCACAGTATCTCTCCCGGCACCAGGCCCTTGCCGCAGCGGCACAAGGGTACAGGGAATAACTCGTGCTCCAGCAAAAGGTTGCCATGTGGATCCACGCTGGCCACCAGGCGCATACGCCCATCCGGCTCCTGCAGGCGGACACTGGCTGCCAACCCATTGACCATCTGCTTCAATGTCCGCAAGTAACGGATCAGCAACTGGGTGAGATCGTCCGCATGATTCACGCTGGCCGCCACCTCATAGAGAATTTTCAGTGAAGCGGTTTTTTGCGCCAGTCTTCGAGTCTGACGCGCCACCCGATTATCCATGTCTTCATAGAGATCATTCAGTTCGTCGCTCAAACTACTGATGTCATCCACAAGAGGCTGCAGTACGCCGGCCTTCTGCAGCCCAAGCCGAGCCCCCGGCTCGCCCTGGCAAACCTGCCCCACAGACCGCTCGAGGTTTTCCAATGGGGAAAACAGACATCGCCACAATCGCTGCGCGCCGACAGCAAAGCCCACCAAGGCAAGCACCAACAAACCAACTGCCAGTGGCAGGGCCCAGGACATAAACCCGGGGATGAACCAGGCGACGATTAGGCTAATCAGGCCCAGCAGAATTGCAATGCCCGCGCCCAGCATAGGCCCTATGGCGCGGGTGCGATGTAAGACGTTTGCCTGGGACAGAATAAGTGTCATCCCGATGTTCCTACACTGAGACAAGGGATACGCTCGATATCAATACCTTTCAAAGAGGATGATCTCATCGCACCAGGATGATTCTCTGCCAAGAAATGGATAGGCATATCATGGCGAAAACCGCCAGATTTGTATGCGGGTGCCACAACAACACCGGCGATGTATCATTGCCTGCCATGAAAAACCTCCCGATCAGCCTGATCTTCATCATTCTATCGATATCCGGCCAGTGTGCAGCCGATGAACTGGTCATGCCACCGGAAGACCTGGACCTGATCGGCAGTCTCCAGCATACCCGAACTCGGCATGAAGACACCCTGCTGGACGTTGCCCGGCGCAACGACCTGGGACATGACGAAATCATCAATGCCAATCCTGGCGTGGATCCATGGCTGCCCGGCGAAGGCACAGAGGTTCTGCTGCCTACCCGTTATATTATTCCGGATGCCCCGCGCAAAGGCCTGGTGTTGAATGTGCCCGAGATGCGCCTGTATTTCTTCCCCCCCGCCAAGCGCGGCGAGGCCAGACGCATGATCACTCACCCCATCAGCATCGGGCGCATGGACTGGAACACCCCCCTCGGTGCCACACGCATCATCGCCAAGCAGAAGGATCCAGTCTGGCGGCCTCCCGCTTCCATACGTGAAGAAGCCCTGGCGGATGGCCGTGAATTACCCGAGGTGGTGCCGGCAGGCCCGGACAATCCCCTGGGCCGATACGCCATGCGCCTGGGTGTACCCGGGTATCTGATACACAGCACCAACAAGCCCGCCGGCGTGGGCATGAGGGTGACCCATGGGTGTATCCGCATGTATCCGGAAGACATCGAACGCCTGTACCCCAAAGTGCCCAGGGGCAGCGTTGTACACATAGTCAACCAGCCGGTGAAGTTGGGCTGGCTGGCCGACACCTTATTCGTGGAGGTCCATCCTCCGCTGGAAGAAGACATCGAAATGCGCAGCAACCTGTTGCGCCATAGCTTGGAACTCATTCACGCTGAACGCGAGAAAAGACCCTTCGTATTGGATGGAGCGGCCCTGAAACAGGCCATTGAGAGGCATTTAGGCATACCGGTCCCGGTTTCCAAAACAGGCTCCTTCGGAACCAGACAGGACGCTGCCCGGTAGTCCCAACCGGTTGGGCTCAATCGCGGATAACCACCCGCATACCGACACGCACATGCGACCTCAGTTGCTCAATCTGCCGGTTGGTGAGTGCGACACAGCCTTCGGTCCAATTGGCGATTTCATGCAGCCGTGCATTCCCCGAACCCAGGCCATGTATGCCGATCTGGCCACCTAGAGGCGAATTCTGCGGAGTCCCCGTACTCAGATACCATGCTTTCAATAGCCGCTCCCTCTCTGAGGCCTTGATCACACCCCGTTGATAGGCCCGTTCCACCTGCTCTCTGCGCGGATAATCCAGACCGATGAAATAGCGGAATCGGCTGTTTGGATTCAGCCAGGCAACCTTGTACTGTCCAAGAGGCGTGCGTTTGTCACCCAGCAGCTTATCGCGGGTAACGCCGTTTCGACCGATAGAGATACCTTCGAAGTGCAGGACCCGTCGTTTTCCTTCATATAGATCCAGCGTCTGGTCTCCAGTATCCACTAGAATCCAGGATTCTTCTGCCAGGGCTGCATCGGGCAAGGTCAAAAGAAAAAAGAGCGCGAAGCCGTAGATGAAACGCAACACAAAACTACACTCCCGGGTGGCACGAAAGACCGTCCGATTATCCGGCTTACACCTAAGCGTTGTCCATGCCCTATCCACGCCGATACCACATGGACAAGCTACTGGGATGAACCGTTCCTGCCACCCGGATTCCTATTATTTTTGCATTCCCCGGCGTAGTCGGCCGCTGCCTGGATCGCATCTTCTTTGCGAAAATACGGCCCAAGTGACTTGCCACCCCTGATCCTGAAATACCAGCCGGAACTGGAATAAAGCGGGCTCAGAAAAAAAACTCTTTTACTGAACCTTGGATAATTGTTTAGCATCGCAGGCACTCCATCCACTGGCTTATGCACGAACCCAAGGGATTGTTTCAATTATATTTACAACAATAGACCCGGCATAGGAATTTATCACGAGCCGGATCAATATCCTCAGCTTACTGCTGCTGATGCATATCATTGCCGTGTAACCTGCTACCATCGCATGTGGAATCATCAAAAACAGAATCACCTGCTCTTCTTGCGCAACTCCTAGATGAAATGCGCGTCACGGGAAATGGGAGGATGATTGAATTAAAAGGAATCTCAGTGCAGACACGTATCCTGCTGCTTGCTGGTGCAGCTATCGCGGCGATCATCATTCTCTGGCCGGAAGACGACCGCAAATCCGAGGCAGGTACCGCGAAGCAATCCGAACCAGCAACCGCCTCGCGGAAACAAAACGTGCGTAAATTCGAGGAGCGGCCTTTGTGGCAGCAGCAGCCCGGATTCAACCAGCAGCGCAGTTCTCAGCAAAGCTTCCCCGGCAACACCGGGCAGTATGCGAACAGGCCGCCCGCGAGGCAGGTCCCACATTACCCACAGCAGACTGGACCCTACGACGCTTATCACTTCCGTAGCCCGGATGCGAATGCAACAATGCATCCTGGGGCCTTGCCTCCCCCTTATACTGACCAGGCGCAGCAACGGCAATCGCCATATTTTCACACGCCCCAGCCACGAGGGCCTCAATTCAGGCCGTTGGAGAAACCCAAACCGCAAACCAGGCGTTATTCCGGCGGTTATCCAAATGCCGAGTTCCATGACCCGGCAATGGCCTATCCCCCTCGTGGAAGCACGCCGGAGCCGCCAACCCCATACGCGGATCAATATGGTACGCCATGGGAATACCCTGCGTACCCGAATTACCCCCAGGCCACTATTCCACCCGATTATGGCAGTCATCCGGGCTATTGATTCAGGTGATTCACGCCATAACTCAGCTATGTGCTCAAAGTGGGGTATGGGTGCGGCGGGTCGGCGGGACAGACGGCAGCAAGAATGCTGCCGTCGAGCTTACATGCACGTATTCACAGTCTGTCCCGACTAGCTGAGGCATGCTGCAAATTACCTTGATTTATCACCTCCGGTACGATTGTGCACAAGCATGCTTTCCTACCCAGGGCCTGAGAGGCTGCCGCAATGCTTGATTGGGATCTGAGAACATGAAGGAAGTCATCGCAATACGCCACGTAGGCTTCGAACACCTTGGCACTCTGGCCCCGTTACTCAGTGGCCGCGGATTCCGCATCCGCTATCTAGAGGCAGGCATCAACGATCTCTCCCTCGTCGATCCCCTCGCCCCCGATCTCCTGGTACTACTTGGCGGTCCGATCGGCGCTTATGAGGAATCCGAATATCCTTATCTAATGGACGAATTGCAGCTAATTGAAAAACGCCTGCATGCGGATAAACCCCTGCTCGGCATCTGCCTGGGCGCACAACTCATGGCCAGAGCACTGGGCGCGAGGGTCTTTCCCGGCAGTTGCAAGGAAATCGGCTGGGCGCCGGTACGGTTATCCAAAGACGGCGTGAAGTCCTGCCTGAGAAGGCTTGAAGACTGTGCTCACCATGTTTTGCATTGGCATGGTGATACCTTCGATCTGCCGAGTGGCGCCAGGCACCTGGCCAGCTCGGAAATAACCGATAACCAGGCCTTCTCCTACGCGGATAAGGCATTGGCACTGCAATTTCATCTGGAGGTCGATCCGGCGGAGATTGAACGCTGGCTGATCGGCCATGCCCACGAAATATGCGCCTCGAAGGGGGTCAGCCCGGGATTGATCCGGGCGGATACGCAACGGCATGGCGCCCGCGTCGCGGCCTGCGCACGAAAGAGCATGCTGCAATGGCTGGAACAGACAGGTCTGATACCCAAGCCCACCGCAGAAAATGTTTGAGCTGATACCTGCCTACCTCGGTATCGGAGTGATTGCCGGGATCATGGCCGGTCTGCTCGGCGTGGGCGGCGGACTGGTGATCGTACCGGCCCTGGCTATTGCCTTTTCCTTTACATCCATGCCGGAGGCCGTGCTCATGCACATGGCGGTGGGTACATCCCTAGCCACTATCGTGATCACCTCCATCGCCTCAGTGCGCGCCCATCACCAGAGGGGCGCCGTGCTATGGCCCGTTTTTCTGCGGCTCACACCGGGTATCATTTGCGGCGCGCTGGTCGGCAGCGCTGTAGCGGGATGGATGCCCGGCGAGCTTCTACGCACATTGTTCGGTATTTTTGCCATACTGGTGGCGGCGCAAATTGCCTTTGGTCTGAAGGCCTCGGGGCATAGTCAACTGCCGGGTCCTCTCGGAATGAGCATGGCAGGTGCGGGCATAGGTGCGGTGTCCGCTGTCGTGGGGATTGGCGGCGGCAGTATGACCGTACCCTTTCTGAGTTGGTGCAATGTGACAGTGCATAAGGCCGTAGCCACTTCCTCCGCCTGCGGACTACCCATAGCCGTGGCGGGAGCAGCCGGTTTTGTGTTCACCGGCTGGGGCAACAGCCAGTTGCCTGCATACAGTAGCGGCTACATTTTCTGGCCTGCCTTCGCCGGAATAGTGCTCACCAGCATGCTGTTTGCCGGAGTGGGGGCGCGACTGGCCCACAGTCTGCCGATCTCGACCCTGAAACGTGTCTTTGCATTATTCCTCTTCGCTGTCGGCCTGCATCTCCTGCTCTGAACCCAGACAAACCACAGTAATTCGGGCAGCAATCAACCCCGGTCCCGACTGACCGGCCGGCCCGCTCTTATCCACCCGTTTATGCCATCGCGCACGTTGTAAACCTGGCTATCGGAGGCACCATATTACTGATCTGGGTTGATGTTGCGAAAACAGCCTATGCCTGCTGCAGCAACTCCTTTTCGATGTCTATGGGCCAGTTTTTCGGTTCTTCCGCACCTACGATACGGTCCTGTGCATCTCCGCTCAATGTGGACAGGTCCAGGTCCTTGGGCGTGAGATAGCTCCTTCTGCGGGCATCCATCATCACTCGAACCACAGGCAGCAACAGATTGCTGTCTCTGGACTCCACTACCACGCCGATACGCTCACTCTGCAATCGCACCAGGGTACCAATGGGGTAAATACCCAAGCAGCGGATAAAATTCTGCGTAAGCTTATGATTAAGATGGTATTTACTCCACTCCAGAAGCTTTCTTAGCGCCAGGTGCGGCTCCATGCCCTTGTGATAGACCCGTTCTGAAGTGATCGCATCGTACACATCAACAATGGCGGCCATTTGGCCATACCGACTGATTTCATCACCTTTCTTGCCGGCCGGATAACCACTGCCGTCCATCCGTTCGTGGTGCTCCTGCGCTACTCCCAGTGCGATAGGCGATATGCCTTTCGAACCTTCCAGCAATTTCCGGCTGTGCACCACATGGCCACGCATGATGACAAATTCTTCGTCCGTGAGACTACCTGGTTTGTTGAGAATCTCCGGCGGCACCAGGGTCTTGCCGATGTCATGCAACAGTGCCCCCACGCCTATCTCACGGATACAGTCCCGGTCCATCCCCAGGGTGCGCGCAAAGGAAACCATGAGCACGGCGACCCCGACACTGTGTTCGAAAGTGTAGCGATCCATGCGGCGGATGCGGGTGAGTCCGAGCAGGGCATCTTTGTTACGAAAGATGGAACCCACCATTTTCTCCATCAGGGGGTTTATCCGTTCCACCTCCAGTTGCCGCCCCAACCGGGCATCCTCCATCATCCCGGTGACGACCTGACTTGCCTCCTGCCTGATCTTCCCTGCCCTGCCCTGCTCCTCTGCCAGGCCTGTTTCCTTTTCCTCCACTACGGGCGATTTGACGGTTTGCCGCAAATGCCTTTCCAGTTGTTGTTTTATTTCCGGCGCGGTGGGGGCGTTATGTACGTCCAGCCCCCTGCTGGTATCTATATAGAGGTCGCGTACTCCCAGTTTGCGGATCTTAGCGAGTTGCCCGCCGTTACCAAGGCGAAACCGGTTGCGTGCGAATGGGTGGTCCATCCAGCCACAGTTGAGGTCATGCACAAACATGCCCGGTTTGAGCTGATCGATGCCAATCTTTTTTATCATCTTTCCGAATCATGCTGCTTGCGGCTGGACAGCCAGTGGTTGATTCCACATGAGCGCGCAATGCTGAGTAAGCCACTCATTGCAATCTTTCCATGTCCCTGTAGCGGCAGGCATGCAAAATATTTAAGTCCGCAAAAAATACTCCCGGTAATAGTTCAACTCTTCAATGGAATCCTTGATGTCATCCATGGCCAGGTGTTTGGAATCCTTCACGAAACCTTTGGCCATGTCCGGTGCCCAGCGATTGGCCAACTCCTTCAAGGTACTCACGTCCAGGTTCCGGTAATGAAAAAATACTTCCAGGCGAGGCATGCAGCGTGCCATGAACCTGCGGTCCTGGCAGATACTGTTGCCACACATGGGGGATGTGCCGGGCGACACCAATTTATCCAGAAATTCGATGGTCTCGCGCTCCGCCTGCTGTTCGTCGTATTGGCTGCCGCGTACGCGATCGATCAGGCCAGATCGTCCATGCTGCTTTTTATTCCAGTCATCCATGCCATCCAGGATATAATCCGGCTGGTGAATCGCGATGACCGGTCCCTCGGCCAGGATATTGAGCTGCGCATCGGTGACCAGAGTCGCGATCTCGATGATCTGGTCGCGGAATGGATCCAGCCCGGTCATTTCCAGATCAATCCATATAAGGTTGTTTTCGTCCAGCTCCATGGCCATATTCCCCATTAGCATTGCAAGCTATGCATTGTAGCAAGCGGCCGTGGGAACGGCGGGACGATAACAACAATTCCAGTCCGGATAAGATTCGGGAAGCCCATGAATACCTTCACACTAATTTTTCTCATCACCCTGGCGGCCGGATCCCTGACCCAGATGTGGCTCAATCTGCGCCATGCGCACCATGTGCGCCTACACAGAAAACAGGTACCTTGGGCCTTTGCCGAGAAGGTCACGTTGGCCGATCATCAGAAGGCGGCGGATTACACCCTGGCGAAAGTGCGTCTGGGACAGATCGAACTCGCCGTCGGTGTCATTTTGCTGCTGATCTGGACCCTGGGGGGTGCCCTGGAGCATCTGTTGAATGCCTGGGGCGGCAGCGGGCTGCCGCCGCTGCTGGGTGGCGTGGGCGTTCTGTTAAGCCTGTTCCTGATACAGGGCGTTCTGGATCTACCCATGTCCCTGTGGCGCACCTTCCGATTGGAGGAGCGCTTCGGTTTTAACCGCACCGGCCCTGCGCGCTATATCAAGGACATGCTGTTGGGCCTGACCCTGGCCCTGATACTGGGCGGCCCCCTGATACTGGCCGTGCTCTGGATCATGGGCAGTGCTGGCGACTACTGGTGGCTGTATGCCTGGGTATTGTGGCTGTGTTTCTCGCTGCTGATGACCTGGATTTTCCCCACCCTGATCGCCCCCCTTTTCAATAAGTTCACGCCCTTGGAGGATGGCGAACTGAAATCCCGGATTGACGCTCTGTTACAACGTTGTGGTTTCCACAGCCGAGGCATTTTCGTCATGGATGGTTCCCAGCGCTCTTCCCACGGCAATGCCTATTTCACCGGTTTCGGCCGCAACAAGCGCATTGTCTTTTTTGACACTCTGATGGAAGGCCTGGGAGCTGACGAACTGGAAGCAGTGCTGGCCCACGAACTTGGCCATTTCAAGCGCCGTCACATACAGAAAGGTTTGGTTCTGAGCAGCATTCTCAGTCTGCTCGGTTTCGCCCTGCTGGGCTGGTTGGCGCAACAATCATGGTTCTATGCAGGGCTCGGCGTGTCCACGCCCTCCGATCCGGCGGCCCTGCTGCTGTTTCTGCTGATCACTCCTGTGTTCACCCAGTTTCTCTCTCCCATCGGCGCCTGGCTGATGCGCCGGCATGAATATGAAGCGGACGAGTATGCAGTGAAACACACAGGTGGTCGCCCCCTGATTCACGCCCTGGTGAAACTCTATCAGGACAACGCCAGCACCCTGACCCCGGATCCCTTGTACTCGGCCTTCCACGACAGCCATCCGCCGGCACCGGTGCGTATTGCCCACATCTCGTCTAAAATGGTGTCTGAATGAGCGCCGACCCACTGTTTTTCCGGAGCAACCCATGAAATTAAGTATACTCGTCCTCAGCATGATGCTGATCCCCACCCTGCAAATCCAGGCAGCCGATGTTGCCAAGGGCAAGCGACTGGTCGATAAAAACTGCCACAGCTGCCACGGATCAGAGGTCTACACACGCACTGACCGAAAGGTGAAAAATCTTAGCGGGCTCAACAAGCAGGTGCGCCGCTGCGAGTTGGCCCTGGGCCTGAAATGGTTTGACGACCAGGTCGATGATGCGACCGGCCACCTAAACGACGCCTTCTATCACTTCAAATAAATCGCTTTGTCCCGGCGCAAACTATCCCAACGCCAGATCGGACGCATTGCCAATATCCAGGAACGAAGGCGACAAAAACTGGCGTCCCGGGCCCATCAGGCATTACAAGAGGGTGACGGGAATCCGGAACGTGAAGGCTTGGTGGTTGCCCGGCATGGAGCCAATATCGCGGTCAACGATGAGCATGGCCAACCCCACCACTGCCTGAGCCGGCAGAATATCGGCCATCCGGTGTGCGGTGACCGGGTGGTTTGGAAGCCCACAGGTGGTGGCCAGGGCGTTATCACCGCTCTGCTGGAACGCGACAGCGTACTCAGCCGCCCCGACTACAGTGGCCGCGACAAACCCCTGGCCGCAAATATCAGCCTGATCGTCATAGTACTGGCCCCGCAGCCGGAACCCTCCGACTACCTGCTCGACCAGTATTTAGTGGCCGCCGAACATATTGGCGTGCGCAGCCTCATCGCTCTGAATAAAATCGACCTGGTCGAGGGCGGGCAGGAACGGGTATTCATGGACCGATTCGAACATTACCGTCGGATCGGCTATCCCATCGTTCCGGTCTCCGCCCACCGTGAACATGGCCTGGACCGGGTGGTGCACGCCTTGCACGACGAGACTTCCATCCTGGTGGGTCAGTCAGGTGTGGGTAAATCCTCTCTAATCCAGACCTTGCTGCCCGATCTTGGTATCCAGATCGGCCGCCTGTCCAAGGCGACCGGCCTGGGCCGTCATACCACCTCCACCGCCACCTGGTATCGACTGCCCGGCGGAGGCAGCATGATCGACTCTCCCGGAGTGCGCAGCTTTCGCCTGGGAAAGCTCGATTTCCTGCAATTGCAATTGGGTTTCCGCGAAGTCCGGCCTTATGTCGGCAGTTGCAGATTCGCCAACTGCCGTCACGAACAGGAACCGGGTTGCGCAATCAAGCACGCCGTTTCCACCGGTGAAATCGCACCGCAGAGGCTGGACAATCTTCGCCACATGGCGATGCGGCTGGAATCACAATAGGATAATTCGCATACTGAGCGCCCCGTTATATGAGGGATGACGCATTGAAATAATCCGGTAACTCAACCGGGGTAGCACATCCTCTCGCTGGAGTAACCGAAGGCATGGATCAGAACAATGAGCACAGTGCCCGGCGGCGACGTCCCCTGAGGCGCTGGCTGGGCAATATCGCCCTGATGATGGCTGTGTTCGCCGCCATTCAATGGTGGCAGACTCGACCCCTGGCCAGTGGAACTGCCCCGTTGCTCAAAGGGCTCTCGGTCCGTGGCGAACACCTGGACCTGACTGAGCATCGCGGCCACCCCGTATTGGTGTATTTCTGGGCCGAGTGGTGTGCTATCTGCCGCGTGGAACAGGATTCGATCCTCTCCATTGCGGGGGATTTCCCCGTCATCTCCATCGCCATGCAGTCCGGGGACGCCATGGCAGTACTTAAATACCAAATCGACCAGCAGTTTGATATTCCGGTCATCGCAGATCCGCACAGCGAGCTGGCCGGCCTCTGGGGCGTGAAAAACGTGCCCACCATTTTTATCATAGGACCAGACGGGGATATTGCCCACACAGCCGTGGGCTATACCACGGAAGCAGGCCTGCGCGCCCGCCTGTGGTCCGCCGGAAAGCTGTAATCGCGGCTGATAGCCCTTATAATATCAGGGATACCTAATTCTTCTTCGGAGAACAACCATGCCGACTTATGATTATCGCTGTGAAACCAATGGACGGGTGGTGGAAGTCATGCACCGTATGAACGATCAAATGCACAACTGGGGAGATCTGTGTGACAAAGCGGGCATAGAGCCCGGGGATACTCCGCCTGAAGCCCCGGTCACCCGTATGGCCACCGGTGGCAATGTCATCAGCAGCACTTCATCTGGCGGGGATGCGGCACCCGCCTGCGGAATGGGTGGCTGCCCCGGGGGCATGTGCGGCCTGGGCTGAATCCACTTCAGCAGATAGAGGGAAACGCCGCAATCAGCGGCGTTTCCTAAGTTTAATCCAAAACCTACTCCCCTCCCTCCCGTACCGTCCCCGGACGTGGCAGAAAGCCCCAGCGGCTCCATACTGCATAATCCTTCCTAAACGCCTGAAGTTCATCCCATATCAGCTTGAAATCCTGATCTTTATCTATCTGTTCACTCAGTACTTCATGCCATTTCTCGCGGAAAACTGCGAGCATCTCCGGCGACCAGTAACGATTGTGCACCCCACGCTCTTCCAAATTGCGCTTCATGGCGGGAAACTGTAGAGATTCACCCAAGGCGAAACCGTCCAGAGTGGCTGCCTTGCAGCCCATCTCAAGCAGACTACGATGCTGCTCACTCATGCCCGCCCAAACTTCCTTGTTGACGATGACTTCCAGCAGGGTCGCAGGCTGGTGCCAGCCCGGGTAGTAGTTGTACTTGAGAATCTTGTACAGACCCAGACGCTCATCTATGGAAGGCATGGAAAATTCCGTGGCATCTATAGCTCCCTTCTCCAGGGCAGGGAACACTTCAGCCCCGGGCAGCAAAGTGGTGGACACGCCCAGCTTTTCCATTATCAATGCGCCGAGCCCGAAAAAGCGCATCTGCAGGCCCTTCAGGTCCTCGGGCTTATCAACCGGGCGCGGAAACCACCCGGATGTCTCAGGGGGCAGAATCCCGCAGGGAATGCTGTGCACCTGATATTTGGCCTTGTCGTACATGGTCTGCCATAGCGTGCGACCACCGCCGTAGTAGATCCAGCTCAGATACTCAGGTGCTTCCGGGCCAAAGGGTACGGCGGAAAAAATCGAGGCCTTCATACCCAATACGCCGGTGTTGTAGCCGGCGGTGGTGAATCCCGCATCCACATGCCCGGCATGCACCGCCTGCAGGATCTCCCGAGTCGGCACCAGTTTGCCGGGATCATACAGTTTGATACGCAGGCTGCCACCGCTGACCTTGCTCACGTGCTCCGCGAGCCAACTCGCATTGGTGCCGAGCGCCTTCAGACTGCTGCTGACGTAAACCGGCATTTTCAGCAGACGCTTGTCCCCTGCCGCCACGGGCAATGCCAGCGCCAGTATCAGCAGCGACAGGGAGGTCAACAGGTGAGGTCTTCTCATCGGGCTCGGCTCCAGGCATTTGGGATGCGTCCCATTATACTGACCCTGCGTCCAATTCAACCCGCCCGGAATTTCTGCACGAATCGTCCGGTCTATACTATTACTTGAGTCGTTACGTAGGTTAATGCGATGAATCGGACTACCCAATGGTTAGGGAAGCGTATCACGCACTGGCTGACCAAGGACGGCCCCCCGGGCGATTCGCCGCTTTGCGATTTCAACCGGCTCAGCTTTGAGCTGAAACCGGCTGATGTCATCCTGGTGGAAGGCCGCAGCCGAGTCGCTGAGGTTATCAAGCTAATCACCCAGAGCGCCTGGACCCATTCCGCACTCTTTCTGGGGCGCAGGTACGACATTCATGACCCCGATCTTCAAGATCGGGTAAATTTTTTCTATCGCGGCGACCCGGATGAGCAACTGCTGCTTGAGGCCGTCATGGGCCAGGGCACCATCGTCGTGCCCCTGAGCAAGTACCGCCAGGATCATCTTCGCATCTGCCGGCCAGAGGGGCTGTCCCCGCAGGACACCCAACGGGTCATCAGCTACGCCATCCGCCACCTGGGCACGGACTATGACGTGCGCCAATTATTGGACTTGGCCCGCTTTCTGTTCCCCTGGTCCTTCATGCCAAGACGCTGGCGTTCCAGTCTGTTCCAGCATAACGCGGGCAAACCCACGCATACCGTCTGTTCCAGTCTGCTGGCGGAGGCCTTCGGTGCAGTCGATTTCCCGATTCTGCCGTTCATCGACCGCAGGGATGACGGCACAGTGCGCTTTTTCAAACGTAACCCCCGACTGTTTGCGCCACGCGACTTCGACTATTCCCCCTATTTCCACATTATCAAGTATCCCTACCTCGGACTGGGAGATCTGGGGGTATACCGAAAACTGCCCTGGGGCGATGCGAACCTGGTCTACAACGATGACAAGGGATTTCCCGGACGCGCCGATGCACACAAGCTGTCCAACCTGTCCTTCATCAACCGGGGGAAAAGATCATGAATACCCTGACCGTCCTTATACTTGCCCTTTTCGCCAGTCTCATGGCGCCGTTGCTTAGCACCCCTGTCCGCAAACGCCTGTTGATCCGTCCCCTGCTGCGGCGGTTCCGGGAAGTGGTGCCGCCCATGTCGGACACGGAACGGGAGGCCCTGGAGGCCGGCAGCGTGTGGTGGGATGGTGAGATATTCAGCGGCCGCCCCGATTGGCGGGGCCTGCTGGACGCTCCCGAGGCCACACTGAGCCAACGGGAGCAGGCCTTCCTGGACGGCCCCGTGGAAGACTTGTGCCGGAACCTTGACGACTGGCGCATCACCCATGGTGAGCAGGATCTGCCCGGGGAAGTGTGGGCCTTCATCCGTCAGCACCGCCTGTTCGGACTGATCATCCCCCGAAAATACGGCGGACTGGAATTTTCCGCCTATGCACATTCCCAGGTGGTGTTGAAGTTGGCCAGCCGCAGTATCACGGCGGCGGTGACCGTCATGGTGCCCAACTCCCTGGGCCCGGGAAAATTGCTGCTGCACTACGGCAGTGAAAGACAAAAACGCCACTGGCTGCCCCGCCTGGCCCGGGCGGACGAGATTCCCTGCTTTGCCCTCACCGGACCCCATGCCGGCAGTGACGCCGCCGCCCTGCCCGACCGCGGCCTGGTCTGCCGGCAATCCCATCAGGGGCGGGATACCCTGGGTATCCGCCTGAACTGGAACAAACGCTACATCACCCTGGGGCCGGTGGCCACGGTGCTGGGCCTGGCTTTCCGTCTGTACGACCCGGATGCACTGCTGGGAGACGAGCAGGAACTGGGCATCACCCTGGCACTGATCCCCACCGACACCCCGGGCGTGCATATCGGCGAACGTCACGTGCCATTGGACATCCCGTTCCAGAACGGACCCAACAGTGGCCGCAACGTTTTCATCCCCCTGGATTGGGTAATCGGTGAACACTCGGGTCTGGGCCAAGGCTGGCGCATGTTAATGGAAAGTCTGTCCGAGGGACGCGGCATCTCCCTGCCCGCCCTGGCCACCAGCGCGGGCAAGTCCGCCTGCCGGCACACCGGCGCCTATGCCCGTATTCGCAAGCAGTTCGGCCGTTCCATCGGAGAGTTCGAGGGCGTGGAAGAAGCCCTGGCACGCATTGCCGGGCATACCTATCAAATGGATGCGGCACGCAAATTTCTACTGGCCGCCCTGGACAATGGCCACCAACCGGCAGTGGTCTCCGCCATAGTCAAGTACCACCTCACGGAGCGCTATCGCTCGGTCGTCAACGACGCCATGGATATCCAGGGCGGCAGCGGCATCTGTCTTGGACCTGGCAACTGGATAGGACGCGCCTATCAGGCGATTCCCATCAGCATCACCGTGGAAGGGGCCAATATTCTGACCCGAAATCTGATCATCTTCGGTCAGGGCGCACTGCGTGCGCACCCCTATCTGATGAATGAACTGGCAGCAGCCCATTGCACCGACGAGAACCAGGCGCTGGCCACATTCGATCGGGCCATTCGTGGCCATATGAGCTGGCTGCTGCTTAATCTGGGCCGCAGTCTGCGGCTGGGGCTGAGCCGTGGCCGCTTGAGCAAGCCTCCGGGCGACCTGGAGATCAGGCACTACATTCGCCAGCTGGACTGGATGAGCAGCGCCTTCGCACTGTGCGCCGACCTCACCCTGATGACCCTGGGCGGCGCCCTGAAGCGGCGTGAACGTCTATCCGCCAGACTGGGAGATGTGTTGAGCGAACTCTACATCGGTTCCAGTGTGGTTAAGCACTATTGCGCCGGTTCGCGCGATGCAGCGGAATCCGCCCTGTTTCGCTGGGCCATGGAAGACAGCCTGTTCCAGGTCCAGGAAGCCTTGCGCGGGCTATGGCGCAACCTGCCAAACCGCGGACTGGCCCTGCTGATGCGCGCTCTGGTATTCCCCACCGGCCTGCCCTATCGAGGCCCTGGCGATCAATTGGATCGGGCGGCCGCCCGTGTCTTGCTGTCCTCTTCCGCCACCCGGGACCGGCTGAGTTCGGGCATTTTCACCAGCACCGACCCCGGTCTAGCGCTGGGCCGTCTGGAGTTGGCACTGGAACTGGCGGAGCAGGCCGATGCCGTGCAACGCATCATCGCCAAGGCCAGAAATCTGGGATGGATCCAGGCTCGGGACCCTCAGGCCGCTATCGCCGAAGCCCTGTCGGCCCGTTTGATCAATGTGCGCGAGGTCGATCTGTTACGCAAGGCCGAGCGCCTGGGCGAGGCCGTAATCCAGGTGGATGCCTTTCCTGACTATGGTGCCAAAAACGTGAGCGTACTGCTGCATCGACATAACAAAGCGGATGCGGCCTGAGTGCCGAACAGAGGCCTCAACTAATTTCTAATATATCGAAATTACTTTTTGTTTAACTAAGGTTTTAGTTATGAATAAAGAATCTGCCTCAGGACTGTACCCGGTCTATCTGGTCGACGGCAGCCGCACTCCATTCCTGCGTGCAAACGGCCGACCCGGCCCCTTCACCGCTTCCGATCTGGCGCTGCAGGCCGGCCGGCCTTTGTTGTTGCGCCAAACCTTTGCGCCGAAGACCTTGGACCAGGTTATTCTCGGCTGTGTCTGCTCCGGACCGGACGAGGCAAATATTGCCCGGCTCACCGCCCTGCGCCTGGGCTGCGGTGAGCAGATGCCGGCCTGGACCGTACAGCGCAACTGCGCCTCCGGCATGCAGGCAGTGGTGAGTGCCGCCCACGATATCGCCGCCGGCCGTGCAAACCTGGTACTGGCCGGTGGTACCGAATCCATGAGCCACCATCCTTTGATGCTGGACTTGAGCCTGGTGCATTGGCTTGCGGGCTGGAACCGGCTGCACGGCATGGGCTCGCGCGTGCGCCAACTCAGCCGGCTCAAGCCCGCCATGTTCAAGCCGGTGCTTGCACTGCTGCGTGGCCTCACCGATCCGGTGGTAGGCATGAGCATGGGCCAGACCGCTGAACAACTGGCCTGGCGTTTCGGCATAGACCGTGCCGCCATGGACCACTACGCCCTGGAGAGTCACCAGCGGCTTGGCCAGGCCATGTCTAATGAACTTCTGGACGAGATCGAACCCTTGTTCGATAACCAGGGCCGGCTGTACCTGCAGGACGAAGGCTATCGAGCAGATTCCAGCCTGGAGCGGCTGGCCCGGCTCCACCCCGTGTTTGACCGCCCTGAAGGCAAGGTCACCGCCGGCAACAGTGCGCAGGTGAGCGACGGAGCCGCCTGGCTGCTGCTGGCCTCGGAGCATGCGTTGAAAACACATGGACTGGAACCCCTGGGCCGTTTTATCGGCAGTCGCTGGGCAGCACTGGATCCCGCCGAGATGGGTCTAGGGCCGGTGCACGCCATGGCGCCACTGTTACAGGATCATGGTCTGGACAGCGGCGCAGTCGATTATTGGGAGATCAACGAGGCCTTCGCCGCCCAAGTGCTGGCCTGCCTGGAGGCCTGGCGATCCGACGACTATTGCATCGCGCACCTCAACCGAGACCAGGGCTTCGAGCCCATACCCCGGGAACGACTCAATGTGGATGGTGGCGGCATCAGCCTGGGCCATCCCGTGGGAGCCAGCGGGGCGCGCATCATTCTGCACCTGTTGCAGGTGCTGCAGCGAAACCAGGCCAAGCGCGGGGTCGCCAGCCTGTGTATCGGCGGCGGCCAGGGTGGCGCGGTCCTGATCGAGGCCATTTAGATCAAGTGGCGCCGAATCATCGGATGATGCACTCGGCCAACCCGGCATCAGGACAGCGTAAAGAGGATACCGCTCGCCATTCCGTACACCAACGATTGGGACGTATCAGGGTCTAATCAGCAGGAGGAGACACCATGAGCAGCCATTGGCAGTATGTGGAAGACGCCGAACACATCGGCCGATTGACGCTGGATGTGGCGGACAAGAGCGCCAATGTCCTGTCTCAGCAGGTCCTGGCCGGGCTGGAGACGGTACTCGATCGCATCGAGCATGTCCCGCCCGTGGGTCTGATCCTGCTATCAGGCAAACCCAGCAGCTTTATCGCCGGTGCGGATGTGAACGAATTTATGGAAATCGACAACCAGACCGAAGCCGAAAAACATATCCGCTGGGTGCATGGCCTGTTCCAGCGCATGGAATCACTGCCCTGCCCCAGCGTGGCACTGATCCATGGCTTTTGTCTTGGCGGCGGTCTCGAGTTGGCCCTGGCATGCCGATATCGAATTGCCAGCGACGCCCCCACAACCAGAATGGGTTTCCCTGAAATGCGGCTGGGCCTGTTCCCTGGCTACGGCGGCACGGTACGTAGCGTGCGGCGCATCGGCGCGCTGAAGGCCATGCCGCTGATGCTCAGCGGCCGTACCCTGGGGGCGAAACAGGCATGCCGACAGGGTTTGGTGGATTGGGTGGTTCCGCAACGCCAGATGTCCGATGCCGGACGCAGGATACTTCGGGAGCAGCCGGAACCACGATCGCCCGGACTGCCACAGGTCCTCGCCAATCATTTCCTGCTGCGGCCCATCCTCGCTCATCGCATGCGGCGGGCCGCCGACCGCCATGCCAACCCCAGCCACTACCCGGCCCCCGGTGCGTTGATTGCACACTGGCGACGGCACGGCTCCGACCCGCAGGCCCTTTATGCATCGGAAGCCCGCAGTGTCAGCGGACTGCTGTGCACCGACACGGCCCGTAACCTGATTCGTGTATTCCAGCTTCAGGAACGGCTCAAAGGCCTGGGGAGCAGCACCGACTTCAACCCCAACCGGGTCCATGTGGTGGGCGGGGGCGCGATGGGTGGTGACATCGCCGCCTGGTGCGCCCTGCGCGGATTGCGCGTCAGTCTGCAGGATGTATCACCCGAGCGGCTATGCCAGGCGATGGGACGGGCCAATCACCTGTTCTCGCACAAACTGCACGAGCCACGGCTGGCGCAGGCCGCCGCGGACCGCCTGATACCGGATCACAGGGGTGAGGGAGCAAGCCGGGCGGATGTGATCATCGAGGCGATATTCGAGAATCTGGAAGCCAAGCAGACCTTGTTCCGCGAGCTTGAGGCCAAGGCCCCGGCACATGCCCTGCTTGCTACCAACACATCCAGTATCCCACTGGATGAACTGGCCCAGGGACTGGACAATCCAAAACGCCTGATCGGCCTGCATTTCTTCAACCCGGTTGCACGCATGCAACTGGTGGAGGTAGTACACGATCAGGGCACGGACCCCCGGCGTGCGGCTCAGGGCCAGGCCTTCGTCCGCCGCATCGATCGTTTGCCCCTGCCGGTCAGGAGCGCGCCGGGTTTCCTGGTCAACCGCGTGCTCATGCCTTACCTGCTGGAAGCGGTGGACCTGCTGGAAGAAGGCGTGCCGGCCGCTGCCGTGGACCATGCCGCGCGTGAGTTCGGCATGCCGGTTGGACCGGTGGAACTGGCGGACGCCGTGGGCCTGGATATCTGCCTGGCAGTGGCCGAGGAACTCATTGGAAGGACTGCAACCCCGAGCGAAGTACCCGCCCGGCTGCGCAACAAGGTCGAGGCAGGATACCTGGGAAAAAAGACCGGAGAGGGCTTTTACTCATGGCGCAACGACCATGCGCAGATACCCCGCATACCCTCGGATTTCCGGATCCCGGACGACCTGGCCGACCGACTGATCTTCCGCCTGCTCAACGAAGCGGTGGCCTGCCTGCGCGAGGGCATAGTGCAGGACCAGGATCTGCTGGATGCCGGCATTATTTTCGGCACCGGTTTTGCGCCTTTCCGGGGTGGTCCCATGCACTACATAAAGCACGGCGGACTGCAGCGCATGCGACAACGCATGGAAACCCTGCATGACGCCCATGGCGAACACTTCATACCCGACAGCGGCTGGGGCCGGCTGGGCCGTATATAGCGCCGGCCAGAATAAGGAGATGTGATATGTTATTGCTCAATGAATTCGATCCCAAGCAAGCGAACGAAAGTCGCGTGAGCCAGGCCATGGAACCGGACCAGACCGATATCATCGACATAGAAACCTTCCCTACCCTGGCCGGGGTATTGAAGGAACGCATCCGCCGCAGCCCGGACGGACTCGCCTACCGTGAATTCGACCCAGCCAGCGGGACCTGGGTGGATACCGACTGGGCTGGAATGGGCCGCGAAACGGCCCGCTGGCGGGCCGCCCTGATGGGCGAGGGACTGCAGACAGGCGATCGGGTTTCGCTGCAACTGCGCAATTGCCGTGCCTGGGCCTGTTTTGATCTGGCGGCCCAGAGCCTGGGACTGGTCACCGTCCCCCTCTATCCCAACGACCGGGCGGAGAACGCCGCCTATATCCTGCGGCATTCGGAAAGCCGCCTGTTGCTGATCGATGACGAGCAGTCATGGCAAAGTCTGCGCGGGGCACTGGCGGGTGTCACCACAATCGATCGGGTAGTGAGCCTAAATGCGATCAATGGGAAAGACGCCCCCACCCGGGTGCAGGACTGGCTGCCCGAGCAGGCTGAGACTCTGAGCGCCGATGCCGTCGATCCGGACGCCCTGGCCACCATCGTCTACACTTCCGGCACCACCGGTCGTTCCAAGGGCGTGATGCTCAGTCATCGCAACATCTTGTACAATATCCGCGGCGGCCTGCAGCGCATCCCCATCTATCCTCACGACCTGTTCCTGTCCTTTCTGCCCCTGTCCCATACCCTGGAGCGCACGGTCGGCTTCTATCTGCCCATCGTGGCTGGCGCCGGCGTTGCCTTCGCCCGTTCCGTTGCGCAATTGGCGGAAGACCTGGTATCCATACGCCCTAGCGTTCTGATCGCCGTGCCCCGCATCTTCGAGCGGATCTACGGCAAGCTGCAGGACAAGATCGCGAACGCTCCGGCCTTGGCCAGGAAGCTGTTCGGTACCGCCACCCGCATCGGTTGGCAGCGCTTCCAACATGCCCAGGGACGGGGCAGGTCCAGCGCCGGGTTCGTCTTCTGGCCACTGCTGGACAGATTGGTGGCGCGTAAGGTGCGGGAGCGGCTGGGCGGCCGCCTGCGCTTCGCCGTATGTGGCGGCGCAGCTCTGTCCGAGGATGTGGCCAGACTATTCATCGGCCTGGACATCCCCATCGCCCAAGGCTATGGCCTGACCGAAACCAGTCCCATCATCTCTGCCAATTCGCTGCAGGACAATATTCCCGCCAGCGTCGGGCAAGCGCTGCAGGGGGTGGAGGTTCGCATCGGCCAGCACGATGAGCTTCTCACGCGTGGTCCCTGCGTAATGCTGGGCTACTGGAAAGACCCGGACACCACGGCCGCGAGCATGGATAAAGACGGTTGGCTGCGCACGGGGGACAAAGCGCGCATCGAAGTCAGCGGCCACATATTCATCACCGGCAGGCTGAAGGAAATCATTGTACTGGCCAATGGCGAGAAGGTGCCACCGGGTGAAATGGAAATGGCCATTTCCCTGGATCCCCTGTTCGAGCAGGTCCTGGTGGTGGGTGAAGGCCGTCCTTATCTTACCGCCCTCATCGTCCCCGAGACCGAGGCCCTGAAGGCCCTGCTGGAGCACCTGCAATTGCCTGCGGATACCAGCTTGGATCACCCCGGTCTGATATCAGCCGTCCTGGAACGGGTGGCTGTACAATTGAGCGCATTCCCGGGTCATGCCCGTATCATTCGTGTGCATCTAATATCCGAACCATGGGATATCGAAAACGGGCTTATGACCCCCACCATGAAGCTGCGCCGGGGCAGGATTCTGGAGCAATATGCCGGCGAAGTCGGTCAACTTTATCAAGGACACTGATGACGGCACACCTGCCAGAAGAACCCGAAGATCTGAGAGAACGCCGCCTCACTATCCGTGTGGCGGCCATGCCCGCAGACGCCAACGCCTATGGTGATATCTTCGGCGGCTGGCTGATGTCGCAGATAGATATCGCCGGCAGCGTCATTGCCATCCAGGCCGCCGGCGGCAGAGTCGCGACCGTGGCGGTGAATGCCATGCGCTTCATCAAGCCGGTTTTCGTGGGCGATCTGGTCAGTCTTTACGCCAACCTGAAACGAAAGGGCACCAGCTCGATTACCGTGGATGTGGAAATCTACGCCGAACGCGGGCATGATCGCAACAAACTGCAGAAGGTGGCCACCGCCACGCTCACCTATGTCGCGGTGAATGACACGGGCAGGCCCAGGCCGTTGCAGACGCCCATCTAGAGACCTGAAAAACTCACTTAAATTACTTATATTACAATGTCTTATGGTTGATACTTAAGGCATTTAATCAGGGTGACAGGCCGCTTTCTGCTGCGGATGCCGGTCAGGAGTTGCGGTGCTGGCGCTCGCTGCGGTAGAAATCAATCACCTTACGGACATAATCCACGGTTTCGGGATAAGGGGGAATCTTGTTGCCGTACTTCTTCACCGCGCCTTCACCCGCATTGTAGGCTGCCAGGGCCAGGCTCAGATTGTTGCGGAACATGTCCAGCAGCATGCGCAGATACTTGGCGCCACCCTCGATGTTCTGTCTGGGATCCCAGATATTGGAGACGCCCATGCGCTCAGCGGTTGCGGGCATCAACTGCATCAGTCCAATGGCCCCGGCATGAGACTTGGCCTTGGGATTGTAGGCGGACTCGGCCTGGATGACCGCATGCAGCAGTTCCGGACTCAGTTTGGTATTTTTCGCCGTTTTGTTGATGAGCGGTGTGAATTGCTTTTTGTTACGCCAGCTTCGCTTTTTCGAGAGACGGCTATCGAGTCTTATTCCTTTATTGGAAGTTTTCGTCACCTTTCCGTACTTGGAACGCCACACCAGAGTATACCCTGGTTTGGTAATGGGACGGTCGGTGAACACAGTACCGCCGTTCTTATCCTTATAGCGAAAGACTTCCGCCGCTGCATTTCCAGAGAATGCCAGCAGAAACAACACCAGCAATGCCATGACATGGCAGGTCTTTGTGGCGAATCCGGTTTTAGCTGATCCAGTCACCATGTACAAAACACCCGTCGTTCAGCGTCCACAGCATTTCTTGAATTTCTTACCGCTGCCACAGGGACATGGATCGTTGCGCCCCACTTTTCCCTGGCCGCGCACCGAGGTGCCCGGTTTGACGATATCACCATCCACATAATACCAAACACCTTCATGTCGGCGAAAACTGGCCCGCTCCCGGTGCGGTTTGATAGTGCCTTTTTCCTTGAAGGTGGCAATGAAGTCCACCATGCCTTCCTCATCCGACTCGCCACCACCCTGGGTGTCCACCACCTCCAGACTCATCCATTGGGCCCCGGCGGACCAGCGGCGGGTGGCTGCCAGATCCAGGTCCTGCCGGTGTTCCGGGTGCAGGGAAATCGCAAGGTAATCAATCCGTCCCACGGCATAGGCGCTGTAGCGCGAACGCATCAGTGCCTCGGCAGTGGGCGCCTTCAGAGCACCACCGAGGATAGGTGCGCAGCATTCGGCGAAAATGCGTCCTGAACCACAGGGGCAGGCCGCGTCATCTGCTAACTGGGATGGGGTCATGGATTCCACTAAATCGATCATTTATATGCTTTATCGGCAGTTGGTGGATACACTTGATGCAGTCTGTATGGGCAATATTGAGATTATACTTTAACATATGTATTTGTCCATGATTAACAGCGACTTACAGCACAAAATAAAAAACTATCGTAAAAATGGCGAAACAGACTCCAGATCCAGCCGAACATGAGCACACACGCACCGGCATGAGCGTCGATGCCATCAAGCACGCGTTCCAGGACAACCTCTTTTATGTCCAGGGCCGTTTCCCTGATGTGGCCAGCCAACACGATCACTACATGGCCCTGGCCTATACGGTACGGGACCGTTTACTCGCTCGCTGGATCAAGACAGCACAGGCCTATAAGGAGACAAGGGCACGCACCGTGTGTTACCTGTCGGCGGAATTCCTGCTTGGGCCACACCTGGCCAATAACATGACCAATCTGGGAATCTACGACAACTCACGTCAAGCCATCTCCGAACTGGGCCTGGACTTCGACAGTATACTGAACCAGGAGGAAGAGCCCGGCCTGGGCAATGGTGGTCTGGGACGTCTGGCGGCCTGCTTCATGGACTCGCTGGCGACCCTGGAGATTCCGGCCATCGGCTACGGTATACGCTACGAGTTTGGCATATTCGATCAGGAGATCCGGGACGGCTGGCAGGTGGAACTCAGCGATCTGTGGCTGCGCAACGGCAATCCCTGGGAATTGCCCCGTCCCCGTCTGCGCTTTCCCGTGTGTTATGGCGGTCATACCGAACAATATCAGGATGAACACGGCCACTTGCGCATCAAGTGGCAGCCTGAGGAAGTGGTCAACGGCGTGGCCTACGACACCCCCATCCTGGGCTACGGCGTGATCAATGCCAATCTGTTGCGGCTATGGAAAGCCGAGGCCTGCGAATCCTTCGACTTCCAGTCATTCAACCAGGGCGACTACTATGGCGCGGTGAACGCCAAGGTGGTGGCAGAGAACATCAGCAAGGTCCTGTATCCCAATGATGTGCCGAGCGCGGGCAAGGAACTGCGTCTCAAACAGCAATTTTTCTTCGTGTCCTGCTCCCTGCAGGACATGATACGACTGCACCTGCAGCGTAGCGATACCCTGCAGGGTTTTCATGCCAAATTCGCCGTTCAGCTCAATGACACGCACCCGGCGCTGGCCGTGGCGGAACTGCTGCGCCTGTTCATGGATGATTACGGCATGGTGTGGGAACAGGCCTGGGACATTACCCAAAGGACGTTTTCCTACACCAACCACACCCTGCTTCCAGAGGCCCTGGAGGTATGGCCGGTGGATCTGTTCGGCCGCTTGCTTCCGCGGCACCTGGAGATCGTCTACGAGATCAACCGGCGTTTCCTCGATCAGGTCCGGGTGCTCCACCCCTGGGATCACGAGCTCATTGCGCGCATGTCCCTGATAAGTGAAAAAGGCACCCGCAGCGTGCGCATGGCCAACCTGGCCACCGTAGGCAGCCATTCGGTCAACGGTGTGGCTGCCATGCACTCCGAGTTGGTGAAGAACACCCTGCTGGGCGACTTTCATGAGCTGTGGCCGGAAAAGTTCCATAATGTGACCAACGGCGTTACGCCACGCCGCTTTGTCACCGTGGCCAACCCGGATCTGTGTGCTCTGCTCACCCGTGCCGCGGGTCAAGGCTGGCAGCGTGATTTGCGGCGTTTGAATAATCTGGAGTTGGTTGCCGACGACCACGGTTTTCACCAGGAATGGATGCAGGTGAAGTCGGCCGCCAAGCAACGACTGGCGAACCTGATCGAACAGCGCACCGGCGTCCGGGTGATCAACGACTCCCTGTTCGACATCCATGTCAAGCGCATCCACGAGTATAAACGCCAGCATCTCAAGGTGCTGCATATCCTGACCCTGTATAACCGTCTGAAACACAATCCGGGCCTGGACATGGTCCCGCGCACCTTCGTCTTCGGCGGAAAGGCCGCTCCGGGTTACTTCATGGCCAAACTGATCATCAAACTGATCACTGCGGTGGCTGAAGTGATCAACCGGGATCCGCAGATCAACGGCAATATGCGCCTGGTGTTCTTCCCCAATTTCAACGTCAAGAATGCCCAACTCATTTACCCGGCCGCTGACCTGTCCGAACAGATCTCCACGGCCGGCATGGAGGCATCGGGCACCGGCAGCATGAAGTTCGCCATGAATGGGGCGCTCACCATAGGCACGTCGGACGGGGCCAACGTGGAGATCCGGGATCAGGTGGGACACGAGAATTTCTTCCGCTTCGGCCTTGGCGCCGATGAGGTGGCGCAATGCAAATCCCAGGGTTACGAGCCACGGGATATTTATCACTCAAACCATGAATTGCGCGAGGCCATAGACCTCATCGACTCCGGCCTGTTCGCCCATGGGGATAGCGAGTTGTTCAGGCCCCTCACCCAAACATTGCTGGAGCATGACCCCTATCTGGTGCTGGCCGACTATGCCTCCTACATGGAATGCCAGGCCGAGGTGGAACGCGGCTACCGCCATCGCCACGAGTGGACGCGCAAGTCCATTCTCAACGTGGCCCGGGTCGGTTACTTCTCATCCGACCGCGCCATCAAGGACTATTGCGAACGAATCTGGAAGGTGGCGCCCATGTCGGTGCGCATGGACCAGACGAATCAGCAGGCATAAGCCGATGAGTTTGCTCTTGGGACCGACTGCGTGGCTATGACAAGGCAGGCGATGCCCTCCTATGGATGCCTTACCCATGGCTTGCAGGCAAAACGGATTCCGCTGCAGGCTGCCCAAGTCGATTCTGCTCGGCTCCAAGGGTCGATTCCCGATCAATGAAAGGCTATTCTCTCAGGCCAAAAACCACTATGAGTCTCAAACCATGACTTTCTCCATAGCCGCCTTCGATGCGGAAACCGGCGATCTTGGGGTTGCCGTGCAGTCCAAGTTTCCCAACGCCGGCGTATCCATTCCCTTCGCCAAAGCCGGCGTGGGGGCTATCGCCACCCAGGCCTATTGCAACACGGGCTTCGGTCCGCGTGGCCTGAGCCTGCTGGAAAATGGCGCCTCCGCCCAGCAGGCCCTGGATATACTGATCGAAAACGACCAGGAGCGGGAGTTCCGCCAAGTGGGCATCGTTGACGCCCAGGGCCGCAGCGCCACCTACACGGGCGCCCACTGCTTCGACTGGCATGGAAGTATCCACGGCGACGGCTTCTGTGCACAGGGAAATGTGCTCGCCGGTTCCAAAGTGGTGGAAGACATGGCCGCTGTCTTCAGCAATAAACCCGGCTCCCTGGCCGAGCGACTGCTGGCCGCCCTGGCAGCGGGCCAGGAGGCAGGCGGCGACAGGCGCGGACAGCAGTCCGCCGGCCTGCTGGTGGTGCGAAAAAACGCTGGCTATGGTGGCCATGACGACCGGCTGGTGGAGATCTCGGTCTACGATCATCCGACCCCGATAGTGGAACTTCAGCGTCTTTATCACATTCACCGTCTCACCTATTTTCGCAGCCTTGAGCAGGACCTGCTGCCTATCCAAGGTGATCTGGCCCTGGAGCTGAAGGGTTTACTCAAGGCGCGCGGCTTCTACGAGGGGCCGCTGCAGGGTGAGTTCGACCAGCACTGCATCCGCGCCCTGCACGACTTCATGGGCTGGGAAAACTACGATGAGAGAATCCGGGATGACGGGCGCATAGACCGTGAGGTGCTGGAGGATATGCGTACCAGGCATCTTGCCGGGGCTGACTGATCCAGCTAATTTGCGGGTAATTATGATGCAAGCTGACTCAGATGTGTCACTCCCGGGCATTCAGCAACAGACCCGCAATTCCACCGGCCACCAGGACCAGCCCCACGACCTGACGCAACGTCCGGTTGCGCGCCAATCGAGTGAACCAACCGGTGACAAGACCCACACCTATCATGGCCGGCAATGTGCCAATGCCAAAGCTCAACATGCACAGCGCCCCGTTCAACGCGCTGCCGGTGGATACCGTCAATATCAGGACGTAATAGACCAGGCCGCAGGGCAGCCATCCCCAGATCAACCCGAATAAGATGGCCTGAGGCAGGCTGCTGACGGGCAGCAGACGCCGCCCCAGAGGTTCCAGTCTGCGCCAAACCGGATCGCCGAGCCGGTCCATCCTGCGCAGTTGCGGGAACCATCCTGTGAGGTAGAGCCCTACCGCAATCACCGCCAATGAGGCCACGATTCTGGTGACTTCATGGCCTCCCTGCAGCAACTGCACATCACTGATTTCTCCACCGATCAGTCCGACCAGTGCACCGGCACCCATATAACTGATCAGTCGCCCCAGGTTATAGGCAGTGACAAAAGCACTGAGACGGCTCGGGCTGAGGCGCAACTCCGCCGGCAGGCTTAACGACAGGGCGCCGGCGATGCTGCCGCACATGCCCAGGCAGTGAATGGCGCTGAACAGGCCGATCACGAAGGCGACGGGTATCGAGACTCCCATGGTCTAATGGCGAAACGGGTTGTCAGTTGAGATGCATCATGCGCAATGAAACTGCGCCTATTGCTCGGGATCATCCGCCAGGGATAAGTGGGCGAAGATATCCTGCAGATCCGTGTCCGTGAACTCCTGCAGCAGACGATCTTCAGGATCTTCCGGATCATGTATGCGCTGGCCTTTACGGTACTTGCCTATCTGGCGCCAGAGATAGGAGGTGTACTGGCCCGCCAGCATGGGAACCGCCTCAGCCTGGTCACCCTCCCCCTCACGTCCGTGGCAGCTGCCGCATTCACGCCGGTACAGCCTGCGGCCGTTATCGGCATCGCCAGGGGCAACCGGGATCTGCATTATCCTTTCCGCATCCAGCAAGCGGGCCAGGGCATCGAATCCGGGTGCGTTTTCGTCGAGAGGCGGCAGGCGTGTGGGCAATTCGATGCTAGCCAGGTAGGCGGAGACATCTTCGATGTCCGTATCCGGCATCTGTCGATGATCCACATATTCAATCATGGCCATATTGGGCCGCTTGCGCTCACGAAACAGGTACAATTGCCGGGCGGTGAATGCGGCGGGCTGGCCGGCCAGACGGGGATACTCACCCTGCTTGCCGCCCTGTCCGTATTCGCCGTGGCAACCGGCGCAAAGCTCGTTGATTTCTTCGCCGTTCAGCAGATCCAGCGCAGAGGCGGGACTCAGCGCGAACAGCAGAGCTGCCGTGGTAAAACCCAGCCGCATCCGTGCGGCGCTTTTTGCAGGTAAAGACATAGCCGCGGTGACAGCGTCCGGAACCCACCCGGGTTTCAGTATATCCATACAGACAGTATGCCAGAGATGTTTCATATGCAGTTTTCACCTACCAGAGTCAGAAAGGCCCATCACTTCCAGGCAAACTTATAAAGCATAACAGACGCCTGCACAGGCCCGCCAGAACCGTTAATCCGGTTTTCCTGCATCACCCTTCAGGGCCTATTCATTGGCTTGTATCGATATTGGAGCAAGGACTCTGTCCTGCGTATCACCAGGGATTCGCCGGAACCCGAGTGATTCCTGCGGGAAGGTGCGTGATATGACACGGTTCAGTGGGTTATTCGACACATCCCTTGACTCAAATCAAGGTTCGCGCCATTGATGTCAATCGATAATGAGCATAGGCTCATGTCGTCGTTCCGACGGCAGCACAATGAGTCAATTCATCCAGAATAAAGAGGGGAACAGTATGAATGCCATAGGCAAACGGGCGCTATCGCTCGCGGTTGGCATGGGTATTGGCCTGATGGCCAGTTCCAGCGCCTGGTCGCAATCGACGCTCGAAGAGGTCATGAAGGAACGTGGACTGACGCAAAAGGACATTCTGGCGGCAGCCAAGACCTATACACCCACCGGCGGGCGTGACGAGTATATCGCCGTCAGCTCCGGCGGCCAGAGTGGTCAGCTCATCATCTATGGCATCCCGTCCATGCGTCTCCTGAAATACGTGGGGGTGTTCACCCCCGAGCCCTGGCAGGGTTACGGCTTCGACGACGAGTCCAAGGCGGTGCTGGCTCAGGGCCGGATCAACGGCAAGGACATCACCTTCGGTGACACCCACCACCCGGCCTTTTCCGAGACTAAGGGTGACTACGACGGTCGTTATGTGTTCATCAACGACAAGGCCAACCCCCGCGTGGCGGTGGTGGATCTGCACGATTTCGAGACTAAGCAGATCGTGGTCAATCCCCTCTTCAAGTCCGAGCACGGCGGCGCTTTCGTCACCCCCAACACCGAATATATCATGGAGGCCACCCAGTACGCGGCGCCCTACGGTGACGACTTCGTACCGCTGGAGGAGTTCAACGACAAATACCGCGGTGGCCTCACCTACTGGAGCTTCAACAACAAGAAGGGCCGGATCGAGCCGGAAAACTCCTTCACCCTGGAGTTGGGTCCCTACAGCCAGGACCTCTCTGACGCGGGCAAGGGTCCCTCCTACGGCTGGGGTTTCACCAACTCCTTCTGCACCGAGCGCTACGTCGGCGGCATCGAGAAGGGTCGCCCTCCGTACGAAGCCGGCTGCTCCCAGAAGGACACCGATTTTCTGCATGTGACCAACTGGAAGAAGGCCGAAGAACTGGTCAAGGCCGGCAAGGTCAAGAAGCTCAAGGGGATGTACCTGATTCCCATGGAGCAGGCGATTGCCGAAGGGCTGCTCTACCTGATCCCCGAGCCCAAGAGCCCCCACGGCGTGGACGTCACTCCGGACGGCACCAAGATCATCGTCGCCGGCAAGCTCGACACCCACGTGTCCGTATTCAGCTTCGACAAGATCATGAAGGCGATCAAGGGCAAAAAGTTCGAGGGCACGGACCCCTACGGCGTGCCGATCCTGGACATGAAGGCGACCCTGCACACGCAGGTTCAACTCGGTCTCGGCCCCCTGCACACCCAGATGGACTCCAAACCCTGCGTTGCTTACACATCGCTTTACGTGGATTCCATGGTCGCCAAGTGGGACTATTGTGAAGGCAAGGTGCTGGACAAGATCTCCATCCACTACAATATCGGTCATCTGATGACCATGGAGGGCGACACCGTATCGCCGGACGGCAAGTACCTGGTGGCGCTGAACAAGCTGGCCATCGACCGCTTCAACCCGGTCGGCCCCCTGCACCCGCAGAACCACCAGTTGATCGACATCAGCGGCGACAAGATGCAGTTGCTGTACGATATGCCGCTGCCCCTGGGCGAGCCCCACTATGTGGCTGCCATCAAGGCCGACAAGCTGAAACCCGCCATCCGTTACAAATCCGGCTGGAACAGCCGTACCGACAGCCGCCACAAGTGGCGGTCCCGTGCCGGTCGTGAAAAGACCGAGCGTACCTGTGATGCCGCCGGCAAGTGCACGGTACATGTCAAGGGCACCCTGATCCGCTCCCATATCACGCCCGAAACCATTGAAGTCTTCGAAGGCGATACCGTCTCCATCCACCTGACCAACCTCGAGCGCGCCCAGGACGAGACCCACGGTTTCGCCATGTATGGCCAGAACGTCAACCTGTCGGTGGAACCGGGCAAGACCGTCTCGGCCACCTTCGTCGCCGACAAGCAAGGCGTCTATCCCTACTACTGCACTGAGTTCTGCTCCGCCCTCCACCTGGAGATGCAGGGCTATCTCCTGGTCAAGCCCAAAGGCTACAAGGCCGAGGCCACCACCATGAAGGAGGGTGAGGCATACACCCAGGCCGATTACGACAAACAGGTGAAGACCAACTTAGAGACTCAGGCCGTCATCGACTCGGTGGTCGGCTACATCACCAGCCACAACTTCAAGGACTTCCCGCCTGTGGTTGCCCTGGTGGAGGACGCTACAGACCAGCTAGGCTTCGCCGGTGAGGCGAAGAAAAAGTCCGAGGATTTTGCCGCCAAGAAAGACTGGCAGAATGCGACCCTCTGGGCCGGCCAGTGGTGGCAGTATCAGGTTAAGACCGCGGACATGGGGCTTCGGGCCAAGACCTACCTGGAAGAGCACGGGGCCAAGAAGGTCAAGTAAGTGTTCTGAAGGGCTTTTCGCCTGAAGTATGCAGAAGGGGGCTGGATGCCCCCTTCCCTGTTTGAGCCCCGAAAAATCAGCTGTAATTAACGGTTTTTTCGGAAAATAATCTATGACTACTCTTGATTTCTCTCAATGCGGATCTGCTTCCGCAATGGGATAATCCCTTGAGGACTTGAGAAAAAATCCGCCCCGTACGGGGTTGTATGACACATACTGAGGAATATCCGCATGTTGAAGTCCATCTCCCTTGCAGCAATCACCGCCCTTCTCTCCATGGGCTTTGTCGGTAACGCAGCAGCCGCTGACGGAGCCGCGCTATTCCAGGCCAAGACCTGCTGGTCCTGTCACGGTAAAGATGCCAATACCCCGATCATGCCGGTCTATCCCCGACTGGCGGGCCAGAACGCGGACTATGCCTTCAACCAAATGAAGGACATCAAGTCCGGTACCCGTGCGAACGGACAGTCGGCAGCCATGAAAGGCGTCATGGGTCTGGTCAACGAAGAAGAAATGCGGGCAATCGCCGACTGGCTCGCCACCCTGCAATAACGAAGCCGGCTAGTGAGCGTGTCGTGCGGCTTGATGAACATCAAAGATCGCCAATCTGGATCGGGACACACTTACTAGGTCATGCCAGACATCCTGCATCCGATCAACGTGCCGGCCAGCACCCGGCAGCCACAGAATGTATGTCATCCCCTCGGTTGCCGGGGATGGGAGAGCTAAGAAATGAAGACCAAACCCATATTGAAAACCCTTGTGACCGCCATCGCGCTAACGGTGGGTACCAGCAGTTTTGCATCAGACAGTGGCCAAGTGACTGACGTAAAAGACTGGAATGTCGCCGGCGGCGAGAAGTCCGAGGCGATGCTGCTCACCCCGGACAAGGAGCGTGGCATTGCCGTTTACGAGGTTTGCTCCGCCTGTCATCTGCTGGAGGGTTGGGGGCTGACCGACGGTACCTTTCCCCAGTTGGCCGGTCAGCACCGTAATGTGCTGATCAAACAGTTGGCGGATATCCGTGCCCAGAACCGGGACAATCCCACCATGTACCCCTTCGCCCTGGACGATCAGATCGCCGGGGCTGCGGGCTATGGACATGGTGAAATCAACCCCGCCCAGCTGATCGCGGATGTCACCGACTATATCTCCAAGCTGCCGATGAACCCGGAGCCGGGTTTCGGTCCCTGGGCCGAGGGCACCCCGGAATTCGAACAGGGCAAGAAACTCTACATGGACAATTGCACTCAGTGCCATGGAGACAACGGCGAGGGTAGTAACGAAAAGTTCTATCCGCGTATCCAGGGGCAGCACTATGCCTACATGCTGCGCCAGTTCGAATGGATCCGCGACGGCAAGCGCCGCAACGCCAATCCGGACATGGTGAAGCAAATCAAGGGCTTCAGCGACAAGGATATGCAGATGGTGATCAACTACACTGCCCGTCACCTGCCACCGAAAGAAGACATGGCCCCCTCCAAGGACTATATCAATCCTGACTACGATTGATTATTCGGGTAGTTCAGCCCTCCTGACACGGCATAGGACCGGTCGCATGCCGATATAGTCGGGGGCCGCATATGCGGCCCCCGACTATATCGGCATTGCGATCCGCTTGATCTTTTCTCCACCCGCCATAAAAAAATCAGAACGTCATGAACGCAGTACCTCAATCCAAACAGACCATCCAGGTGGCCTTGATCACCCTTGTGGTGTTGGGACTCTTGGCCGTTATTTTCTATTCTCCCGTGTGGTGGGTTTCCCTGACCGCCCCCAACTACCCGGTGGAGGCCTTCCCGGATGGTGTGCGCATCCAGTTCCATATGAATGGCGTGTTCAACGGCTGCAGAAAGGTGGAGAGCGCGGAGATCACGGAGGACGTGGCCTTGGACTGTGTCCACGAGATGGACACCATCAACCACTATGTGGGCATGTATCCTATCGCGGCCGGTGGTCCAGTGGAGCGCGGTTTCGGTCAATTCCTCATGGTATTCCTGGGGATCATGCTATTGGGTTTTATGTGTACCAAACCGAAGATCCGCATGGCCATCCTCGGGGTGGGTTTTGCCGGTCTTGCGGCCTGGATGTACCTGACTATTTATGCTGAGGATGGCTTTAACTTGCAGAATGCAGGCTATGTCGAGGCCTTGGTGAGCTCACTGGATCAGGACGCCGCCGGCGAGTCTCCTGAAGAAGAGTCCGGGGGCGGCGGTATAGTGGCCATGCTGCGCAAGTCTCTGGAGGAATCCGGCGTCAAAGTCGATGCACCGGCGCAGCCGGACGCAAACAAGAACCTTTCCGAAAAACAGCGCCTGACTGAGCAGCTTAAGGGTGCATATGAGCATGACCTGAAGAAAGGAAACGTGGAGGAGCCCTGGAACGGCAGCAGCTTACAGATCATGGCCTGGCACTATGGTAAGAATCTGGGGCGCTATTTCCCGGACCAGACCCAAATCGTGCCCATGGTCGAGACCTTGAAGCTAGCTATTCACGTGTTCTTCGTCGGTCTGCTCGGGGCCATGGTTCTGTTGATCTTCGGGGCCCGCAAGAACCGTGGACTGCTCTACTGGCTGTTGGTGGCGGTGCCACTGGCGCTGCCCATCTTCTTCGTCATCGACTATTCCGCCTGGCTCTGGTGGTACGGACACACACTGAGCGACATGGGCGCCTTCACGGTCAAGCCCTTCATGCCCACGGTATTCGGACAAGGCAAGGTGGCTCAGTTCGCCACTCACTCCTATCCCGATATCGGTTTCGGCTTGATGATGCTCACCTCCCTGCTACTGGCGGCGGCAGCATTGATTCGCAGGAAACAATTCAAGGGCTCGGGCGGCTGAATCCGCTTGCATAAAACCCGCTGCATTGCGAAGCCCATGTTGCGACCATTTAAAAATCTGAGCCGGGGGGCCGGGGAATCGGTATCCCGGCTCTCTCACACACTCCTGCTTGTTTTAATGGGCTGGCCACTGAGCGGCCTCAGCGCGAGTTACCCCTCGTTTCAGAAACTGGTGGACGCGGCCGAGCCCAATAGTGCTCTCGTACCAGCACCCGGCACCTATGCCGGCCCGATCATCGTCGATAAACCCATGACCATAGATGGACGAAACCAGGTGACCATCGATGCCGGCGGCAAGGGTACTGTGGTCGTTCTGGATACCGATGGAGCGACCCTCAAGAATCTGCGGCTGACCAACTCCGGCAGTTCCCACAACGATATTGATGCCGGGGTGCAGCTACGCGGAAATTTCAATGTGGTCAAGAACAACCGCATTGACGACTGCCTGTTCGGTATCGATATACAGCAGTCCAATAATAACCTGGTGAAACAAAACCGGATCAGTTCCAAAGACGTGGAACTGGGCTTGCGCGGCGACGCGATACGCTTGTGGTACAGCTTCAACAACAAGGTGATCGACAACGAATTCAACAACAGCCGCGACATGGTGGTCTGGTATTCCCGCGACAATGTACTCTCCGGCAACAAGGGCACCGGCGGCCGTTATTCCATGCACTTCATGTATTCCCAGTACAACCTGGTGGAGAACAACGAGTTCCGGCATAACTCGGTGGGCATCTTTCTGATGTACAGCGACGGCGTCGTACTGCGCGGCAACAATATTACCCATGCTACAGGGGCCACGGGAATGGGCATCGGCTGGAAGGAGACATCGGACGTCACGGTGGAGAACAACCAGGTTCTGTATAACGCCAAAGGTCTGTACTTCGATCTGTCGCCATTTCAGCCGGATACCACCAACCGGATCATCGGCAACTTGATTGCCTACAATGGCGTCGGTATTGAATTTCACGATGACGCCAAATTCGGGAACATCTTCAAGGGCAATGCGTTCAGGGGAAACGTGACCCAGGTGATGGGACATGCCAAGGCCCGGGCGGTCAAGAATACCTGGGAAGGCAACCACTGGGACGATTACGAAGGCTTCGACCTCGACGCAGACGGTATCGGCGATACGCCATATGAACTATATGCCTATGCCGATCGGATCTGGATGGATGTCCCTCCAGCGCGCTTTTTCAAAGGTTCCCCAGTATTGGAAGTGCTGGATTTTCTAGAACGCCTTGCCCCCTTTTCCGACCCGGACCTGATGCTGAGGGACCGGCAGCCGATATTGGCGACGGAAAATATTCCAGAGCCTGTTGCTGCGCAGGACCCGCAGCTACAGGAGTCTGCCCCCGGTGCGCAAGATACAGGACAACCCAATAGTTATGACTTGCTTAAGCAGTCTTTGGGTCGTCCCTGAGACCATTGTGAGGCGGAGCGATACCATGAACCAAGACAACAAGCCGAAAAGAAAGGCCAAACCCGCGGTATCCGCAAAGCGCAAGGCGCAAAGCCGCCGCGAATTCATCCGCAGTTCGGTGCTGGCGGGTGGCATAGTCGGGTTCTCCCTGCTGGGGTTTATCCCGGTGCTCCAGGGAACCGCCCTGCGGCTGCGCCCGCCCGGTGCCTTGAAGACCCCCGAGGACGAACAGGAGTTTTTCGCCTCCTGCATCAAGTGCGGGCAATGCGTCCAGGTCTGCCCGGTGGAGGCGATCAAACTGGCGGACCTGATGGATGGTGTCGGCGTCGGCGTTCCCTATATCGATGCCCGGGAACAGGCCTGTGACTTCTCCTGCGACGGACTGCAGTGTGTGCTGGCTTGCCCCACCGGGGCCTTGACCCACGACCTCAACTTCCCCGCCGACACCCGCATGGGCTTCGCCCGGCTGTCGCGCCCAGACGCCTGTCTTGCGGTACGAGGCGAAGGTTTCAAGGGACTGGCCCGAGGTCCGGACTACAAGGGAAAACTACGTTACGAAGAAATCGACCGCTGGACCCCGGTGCCGGTGGCGGAGCATCCCTACGACCTGGAACTGTGCGACCTGTGCGTGCGCCAGTGCCCCATCGAGATCCGCATAACCCAATGTGCCGCGGAAGAGGCATCCAGCACCGAAACCAAGGGCCCGCGGGTGGCGGCAAAGATCGGTAACGAGTGCCCGCCCAAACACGCCATTGCCCTGGAGCCGGTGGAGATGCCCAACGGGGTGACGCGGATGAAGCCGGTGATCCAGGACGGCTGTGTCGGCTGCGGGGTGTGCGAATTGATCTGCCCGCTGGAACCGTCAGCCATCGTAATCGATATCGACATAGTCACCGAGTGGGCTTAGGGGGCCGACATGAGCTATTTTTTCGAATCCCTGGCCCAGATGTTCGGACGCGAGCCCCAGAGACCCGCAGCGGAAGAGATTGCTCCCAGGGTGCGGGAGATCCACAGCGAGAAAAAGGCCAATAAGATTACCCTGGAAAAGCTGGAAGCCGAACGGCGGGCACATCGAGAAAGAGGTGAAGCCACACGCTGGCTGAAGCGGCGCTGGACAGCCCTGATTTCCATCAATCTGCTGTTTGTGATCTCCTATTACTTCGATGTCCAGGTGTTGGAAGGCGCACTGACCGCGTCCCGTTTCGTCGGCTTTCATATGGCGGACCTCAACTCCGCCCTGCAGGTAATGCTGGCTTATAAGCATGTGGTGCTGAACCTGGTGATCGGCACAGTAACCGTGTTCATCCTCTGGCTGCTGCTGGGAGGACGAACCTTCTGCTCCTGGGTCTGCCCCTATCATCTACTGTCAGAGTGGGCTGAAAAGCTCCACCTGTGGCTGCTCGCCAAAGGCATCATCAAGGGCTACAGCTTCCACCGCGGCGTGCGTAGCATTTTCTACGTCGTTTTCGCCTTGCTGGCACTGCTGAGCGGCTATACCGTGTTCGAGACCATCTCACCCACCGGTATTCTCAGCC
>RRYU01018283.1_pt1 | contig 52187 bp, 51 predicted proteins | sample 2162651 | NCBI WGS metagenome assembly RRYU01 (sample SAMN10267283, study PRJNA491782) | microbial mat metagenome | isolation source: biomat in the production well | place: Japan: Minami-Kanto gas field, natural gas well KTG3 | collected 2017-06
GCCGGTCGGTGGCGCATCCCGTGGGCGCGTCGCGACGCGCCCCTACGTGGTATGGCGTAACCGAACACCTATGGGTCTACTTGCGGTATTTCTTGGGGATGTTCTCAAAACTGCGCGAAGCCAGGTATTCATCAACAGCGGCGCGGGTTGTAACCCACTGCCAGCCAAGTTTTCTGGCTTTCAGACGACCACGTTTGGCATAGTCATGCATGGTGTCTCTAGTAAGCCCCGCATACTCAGCAGCTTCAGTGAGAGTAATGAGGTCGCCTATGGTGATGGGATCTGGGGAGTCGTTATCAGTATTCACGGCGGGTACCTAAAGTTCAGGTTTAACACTTCTCCGGGTATGGTACGACGTAGAGAGGGGGAAGTCAATGCAGAATCGAAGGGAGCACCGGCTGTAGGAGCTTTGTCGCGACGCTCTCCGGTTGTTGACCGCAGAGGAGGAACCAGAGGTTGTCCCCTAGAATCGTGAACCCGACCTCTGCGCCCCTCTGTGTCCTCTGCGGTTACTTAGGGTGTCCCCCCCCTGGGCAATTCCCGCTCAGCGGTATCGTTTACGGGCTGGACAAGGGACGTTGCAACCAAAAGATCCTCCCTTGACAGTTCACTTCTTGGCTGCTACGATGAAATGGCTGTAGCTCGGTTTGTATGTTGTGGATGGTTGTAGCGACAGCTTTCTCAAGTCAAACCGTGTGGAGGAGAGCCTTGATACCCTTCGGGTGTCAAGGCTCTTTTTCTTTGTTACGAGATACTCCTTCTTGTCTTCTGATTGTTGTCACATGTAAACTTTGTCTTGGGTGTGGGCAGTGCTACATTTATGATTGACTGGTCAATCAACTATGTAGGTAACGAAATGGCTGCGCATCTTCTCCCCATCATCCGCAAGGAGTTCATCCACATCATCCGCGACCCGCGTACCCTCGCGGTGATGTTTGTGATGCCGTTGCTCCAGCTTATTCTGCTGGGCTATGCGGCTACGTCGGATGTTCGCAACGTCCCGTTGGCTGTATATGACCAGAGCCGCACTCCGCAGAGTCGGCGCTTGGTCGAAGCCTTTGTGGCATCGGGGCAGTTTGCGGTGACGCAAGTGGCAACCAGTGAAGCCGATTTGGCGCGGTTGGTGGATGCGGGTTTGGTGCAGGCGGGGTTGATCATTCCTCCTTCCTATGCGACCGATCTGCTCAGTGGGCGCACTGCCCAAGCTGCGTTTGTGTTGGATGGTTCCGACCCCTCTGTTGCTTCTACTGCGCTCTCCTCTGCGCGCCTGATTGGTCAGGTTGAGGCGACGACGATCCAGCAGCAGAACTTGGCGCGGCGGGCGGGTGGTGTGGCGTTGGCGACTCCGATTGAGGTGCGCACGCGGGTTTGGTACAACCCGGACATGGCGAGTGCCTACTTTATGGTTCCGGCACTGATCGGTATGATCCTTCAGATGCAGGCGACCCTCCTCACTGCCTCGGCGATTGTGCGGGAACGGGAACGCGGCACGATTGAGCAGTTGATTGTCACCCCTATCCGCCCCTGGGAGTTGATTGTGGGTAAGATCCTGCCTTTTGCGCTGGTGGCGCTGCTCATCACCATTGAGGTGTTGGTGATTGGAACCTTCTGGTTCCAGGTTCCCATTCGGGGTAGCCTGCCCCTCTTGCTTGGTATCTCGTGCCTCTTCCTGCTCTCCTCGTTGGGTATTGGCCTGCTCATCTCCACCATTGCCCAGACGCAGCAGGAAGCCTTTCTCCTTACCTTCCTCACTCTGCTGCCCTCGGTCTTTCTCTCTGGCTTTATCTACCCGATTGCGGCCATGCCACTCGCTCTTCAGTTTGTGAGTGGCTTTATTCCCCTCACCTATTTCTTGGTGGTGGTGCGTGGGATTGTGCTTAAGGGGATCGGTATCCCTGAACTGGGTAACCAGATAGTTGCTCTGACCATCTTTGGCATCGTGTTGATCATTCTGGCCTCGGCGCGCTTCCGCAAGCGGCTGGATTAGGCGTGGGAGAAGAACATCATGGAACATCGCGCACGTATCATCCTGCCCATCCTCCTTCTAGCCGTAATGATCGGCACTGGCTATTGGTGGTGGAATCAGCAGACTGTCAATGCGGGTACGTCTACCCTGAGTGGTTCGGGAACTATCGAGGCCGAGGAGGTTCTGATTAGTAGTGAAGTTGCGGGGCGGGTGCAGACTCTCCTGGTGGATGAGGGTGATCTTGTCACCCAGGGTGAGATCTTAGCCCAACTCGATCCGGCGCTGCTCGAAGCGCAGCGTGATCAAGCGGCTGCGGGGGTGGCGGTGGCCGAGGCCAATTTGGCGTTGCTGCAAGCTGGTAGCCGTGCTGAGGATGTGTTGGTAGCCGAAGCGGCTGTTGCGCAGGCTCAGGCAGTCCGTGATGGGGCAGCAGCGGCACATGCCAACGCGCTCGAATCGCTGCGCAACCCGCAACAACTCACCACCCAGGTGGTGCAGGCGCGTGCCACCCGCGACTCGGCCCAGCGTGCCTTGGAGCAGGTACAGGCGGGGAGTCGCAGTGAGGATCTGGCAGCGGCGGAAGCCCAATTAGCTCAGGCTCAGAGTAACCTTCAGGCTACCCGCGACCGGCTTTCTATGGCTAAAACCCAGGCTGAGAGTGTGGTGAACCAGGCGGCGAATAACCTACGCAATGTTCAGGATGCCTACAGCCGCATCTACTGGGAGAACCGCGAGTTGGAGGATCGGGGCGTGGATGTGCCCCAGGCCAAGCTCGATGCCGAGACCGCAGCGCAGCGGGCGGTAGAGAATGCGCAGGAGGCGCTCAACCAGGCTCAGATGGCCTTGGAGAGTGCGGTACAGAACGAACAGACGGGGGTAGCAGCGGCGGAGAGTCAGGTAGCAACCATGACCGCTACGGTGGAGAAGCTGCGCAACGGCCCGCGCAAGGAAGATGTGGCCGCCGCACAGACCGCGCTTACCAACGCGCAGCGGGTCTTAGACCAGATGCTGGCTATGCGTGCCGATCCGCAGCAACTCCAAGCAGCGGTAGATGCGGCAGCCGCCCAACTGGCAGCCGCAGAGTCCCAGGTGAGCCAGGCCCAGGCACGCTTGGAGCTCGCGCAGGCGGGGGCGCGCCCGGAGCAGGTACAGGCCGCGCAGGCCCAATTGAGTCAGGCCCAGGCCAACCTGCGCCAGATCGAAGTCCAGTTGGCCAAAGCAACGCTCAGTTCCCCCCGTGCAGGCATGGTGCTTACCCGGCCTATCCACGAGGGTGAACAGGTGCTGCCGGGAACGGTGCTCATGACTATTGGATCGCTCGATACTGTCCGTCTCACCCTCTATATTGCCGAGCCAGATATTGGCCGGGTCTTCCCCGGCCAGCAAGCGCAGGTGACGGTAGACAGCTTCCCAGATCGAGTCTTTACTGGGGTTGTCACGTACATTGCCCAAGAGGCCGAGTTTACCCCGCGTAACGTACAGACCCAGGATGAGCGCGCCACGACCGTCTTTGCGGTACGGATCGAACTTGAGAATCCTGACTATACACTTAAGCCGGGGATGCCGGCGGATGGGGTAATCCTAGAAGCAACATCTGAACCGGGAAGCGAGTAGCAGCCATGGAGATTGCGATCACCACCACCAACCTGCGGCGCTCCTTTGGCTCAATCCAGGCAGTATCGGATCTGAATCTGGAAGTTCCGCATGGCCAGATCTATGGTCTGGTTGGCCCGGACGGTGCGGGGAAGACGACGGCGCTGCGCATCCTGTGTGGGGTGCTGCGCCCCGATGCGGGGCATGCCCAAGTGATGGGGGTGGATGTGGTGTGCGACCCCGAAGGGGTGCGGCGACGGATTGGCTATATGCCCCAGCGATTCAGTCTGTATGGTGATCTTACCGTGCGTGAGAATATGCAGTTCTTCGCCGAAGTGTATGGGGTGCCGCGTGCGTCCCACGCGGATCTGATCACCCGCCTACTCGCCTTCAGCCGCCTCGCTCCGTTCCAGTCCCGGCGCGCCGATGCCCTCTCTGGGGGGATGAAGCAGAAATTGGCCCTCGCCTGTGCCCTCATCCACCGCCCGGATGTCTTGATGCTGGATGAACCCACCACAGGCGTTGATCCCGTCTCGCGGCGCGAGTTCTGGGACATTCTGCGCGAGGCGGTGACGCAGGATGGGATGACTGTGCTGGTCTCGACCCCCTATATGGACGAGGCGGATCGTTGCCATGCAGTCGGGTTTATGCGCGCCGGCGCGTTGATGGCCGCTGGCACCCCGCGTGAGTTGCAGCGCCTCGTTCCGGGGGTGGTACTGGAGGTGCAGGCGCATCCCTACCAAGGGGCGCAAGCACATCTGCATGATCTGCCAGGTGTTCATGGCGTACAGATCTTTGGTGATCGTCTGCATGTGATTGCCGATGCGGAACTAGATGCCGAGCATGTGCGTGCTGCTCTTGCCCCGCATGCGATCACCCTGGTCAGTCTGCGCCGCATCCAGCCGACGATGGAGGAGGTTTTTATGTATCTGCAACGGGCTGTGAAGTGAGAAATCCTATGACAACCTCCTACGCCGTTGAAATGGAAGATCTCACCCGCCGCTTTGGCGACTTTGTGGCCGTGGATCATGTCACCTTGAAGGTTGAGGCAGGAGAAGTGTTCGGCTTCCTCGGCCCGAACGGATCGGGCAAGACGACCACGATCCGCATGCTATGTGGCCTGATCGCCCCCACCTCTGGCCACGGGCGGGTGTTGGGGTTTGATATTGGGCGGGAGAGTGAGGCGATCAAGGCGCGCATTGGCTATATGTCGCAGAAGTTCAGCCTCTACCCAGATCTGACCGTGCGCGAGAACCTGCAATTCTATGCTGATGTCTATGAGGTGCCGCGTAGAGAACGGGCAGCCCGTATGGCCGAACTGATCGCCATGGCCGGGTTGACCGGGCGCGAACGCGAATTGACCGCGAACCTCTCTGGGGGTTGGAAGCAGCGTTTGGCGCTGGCATGTGCGATTGTCCACCGCCCGCGCATGCTCTTCCTAGACGAGCCGACGGGTGGGGTTGATCCAGAGGCGCGGCGTGATTTTTGGGAACTGATCTATGCCTTGGCTCAGGAGGGGGTGACAGTCTTTGTCACCACCCACTATATGGACGAGGCGGAACATTGCCACCGCATTGGGTTGATGTATGGGGGGAAGTTGGTGGCGCTCGATACCCCAATTGCGCTCAAGCATGGCACAATTAATGGCCAGGTGTTAGAGATCGAAGGCTCGCCCCAGAACAGTGCCCGCGATCTGGTTGCGGAGCAGCCAGGGGTACGCGAACTGGCCGCGCACGGGGCGCGCCTGCACGCGATTGTGGATGATGCGGCTCTACGTGGCCCGCAGATTGCCGAGGCGCTGCGGGCTGCTGGGATTGAGGATGTGCATACTGAACATATAGACCCCTCCTTGGAAGATGTCTTTGTAACGCTTGTGGCGCAGCAGGCCGGGGGATGAAGCATGAGTATTCACTATTTGCGTTCGACGCGCATTATTGGCCATAGGCCACTCGTAGCCCAAATCCGACACGATTTTGGTGCCCTAGTTGCTCCTTTCCTTCTGCATGCGCCGCATCCAGATCTGTTGGCTGGAGTGTGGATGGCATGCCGCGAAAGCGAACTGGTGGGCCGGGTACCCCGCATGCAGAAGGAGGTAGTGGCGGTAAGCGTTTCGCATCTCAACCGTTGCGCCTACTGTGTTGATGCCCACACGGTCATGCTGCATGCGCTCACCCAGCATCGGGTTGCACGTTCGGTACGTGCTGGAGGTGAGCAGCGAAAACTCGCTCCCGATCTGCAACGCCTGGTTGCCTGGGCCGAAGCGACCTCTACCCCTGGTACAAGCATCCTTCATACGCCCCCCTTCACATTAGCGGAAGGGCCGGAGATCATCGGCACAGCCATCTTCTACCACTACATCAACCGCATGGTGGCAGTGTTGCTCGATCCCAGCCCGCTCCCCAGCTTACCCACACTCTTCGATGCCGGATCGGCGCGGTTAGCGGGATTCTGGTTTGGTCGGGCGGCGCGGCGCATGAAGCAGCCCGGACTCGCACTACAGTTTCTCCCCAAGGCGGAACTGCCCCCGGACATGGCCTGGGCTAAACCGAACCCGATTGTTGCGGCTGCATTTGCGCGCTGGGCAACAGTGGTGGATCATGTGGGAGCGCAGGTGCTACCTGCGCCGGTGCGTGAGGTTACCCAACGCAGCTTGGCCGCATGGAACGGTGCGCCGCCGCCGCTCGGTCAGGCATGGCTTACGCCAATCCTTGCCGAGTTGCCCGCTGCGGATCATGCGGTTGCGCGCTTGGTTATTCTCACCGCCATGGCACCCTACCGGGTTGATGCAGCCACAGTGGCCGCGTTTCAATCCGTTTTGGCTGGTGATGAAGCCCTGCTTGGTGCGTTAGCGTGGGCGAGTTTTATGGCTGCGCGGCGGGTGGGGAGTTGGTTGAGTGTAGCAGCGCGGATGTTTTAGCATAACCCCGCGTTACGCTTCTATCTCACAAAACGATCTCGGTTTTTGTTATACTGAACAAACCAAGATGATTTGGGAGGTAGGAGATGGCCACCGATATTCGCATAGACCCGCGCCTTGCGCGGCGGATTGAGGAGAAGCGTCAGGTGCTGGATCAGCAGCGCCCATTGGCGCTGGAAATCACCGCCAAGCTGAGCGAGGATCTGCGCACACGCCTCACCCACCACTCCAACGCCATTGCGGGCAACACCCTCACGCTTGGTGAGACAGCATTGGTCATTACACAGGGAACCACCATTGGTGGCCACACGCTGCATGAGCATATGCAGGCCATCAACCATGCCCTCGCCTACCAATTTATCCAAGATCTCGCCCAGCGCACCAGCGAGTTGGATGAGGTCTCGTTCCTCCAACTACATGCCCTCGTCATGCACAACCTGAGTGCCGGGGCTGGTCATTACCGCACCGATCCCCAAGTGTCGGCACGCATGGCCGATTGGTTTGCGTGGCAGACGGGTGAAGGGCTGAACTACCCACCCCTCATCCGAGCAGCGTTGGCCCATGCGATGCTGCATCACATCCACCCATTCATGGATGGTAATGGCCGTACCGCCCGTCTCGTTCTCAACCTACACCTGATACGCGCTGGCTACCCAGCCACCCTCATCCTCCAAGATTGGCGGTTGAGCTACATGCGTGCTTTGGAGCAAGCTGATCATGGTCGCTACAACCAACTGGTAAACCTCATCGGGCGGGCGGTAGAGGTAGGGCTAGACATCTTCCTTGATGCGTGTGATGGCCTACCCGAAGAGCAACGCCACCCCCTACGCGACATTGCTACTGCGTGTAGCATCAACCCCGACTACCTCGGCTGGCTGTTACGGGTCGGACGGGTAAGCGGCATCAAGCGGGGGGGGCGCTGGTACGTATCGGAGGCAGCGGTACGCCGCTACCAAGAGGAGGTTGCGGCAGGGAGCGTGCCAACTGGCCGCCCACCTCATCGCACAAACAAGTAGAGGTGTCCTATGTCATCCCCACCCCGCTTCTGCCCCCACTGCGGTGCGCCCCAAGAGCCAGGCGCAGTCCGCTGCCGTGCGTGTGATCGCCCCTTGAAGATGCCAGCGATGACACCGGTACAAGCACCTGCACCACCCACCGTGCCTGTCTTCCGCCCAGTCGGAGCCGAAGCATGGCCAGTTCTATGGAGCTTGGTTGGTCTCTGTGTGCTGGGCATCATCATCGCCATCCTCACTGGGGTTGAGGAACTCAGCTATGCACTCGGCATGGTCGGGCTAACCATCCTCCTCACCCAGGTCGTCCTATGGCTTGCGGGGCGTTCCAATGCCCGTCACGGAGCCGAATTTCTAGGCAGTAACCGCCCCTTGGTGCGCTGGGTCTATACCCCTGAAGAGTGGCAACAGGTACGCAGCCTCTTCTATGAAAAGGCACAGACCGACCAACCTCCATTGGGGTGTCTGCCAATCCTCTTTGGAGGAATTGGCCTCCTAAGCGGATTCTTCATTGGTCTGGAAGAAGGCTTCCCAGAGGGCTTCATGGCGATGCTCATCGCCTTAGGTGTTGGCGCACTCTTTGGTGGCGTGATGATCCTGCCCGTCAAACTCATCAATTACCGGGCGGCACAGAACATCATGCGTGCATCACCACCAGCCACCGTCGCACTAGGGAGCCACGAACTCTTCTACGAGCGAATCTATTTTGATGCCCGGGTACACCAACTCAAGTCCATTCGCCTGCGCGAGCGCAAGCGCACCATGCCCCATCTTGAGATAGATCGCTTCGTCTCGCGCTACAGTTTAGTCATCCACTTCCCCACGACCATCTTCGTTCCACCTCGTATGCTCCCAGAAGTACAGGAGGCATTGCCAAGAATCGTGGCAGCAGCGCGGGGGTGGGATAGTGACGAACCAGAGGAGCCGATGGATGACGAAGAGTAATAGCCTCCTGTAGGGATTGCTCCTACAAATTCAGTACCTAGCGATACAACACTAGGGAAAAGTGTACTATAATCGGAGTTGTGATCATCGATTTGCGATGAACGTAAACTAAAGGAGCTACAGCTATGACTAATCCACAGACCACGTCCGGACCGCTGGGCACAATCGCTAACGTCGGTACGAGCCTCATCCGTTTGTGTGCCACGGTTGTCACCCTGCCGCTCAACACGGTCAGCACCGTCACTGCCAACATGTCGCGTGTGGTCAACGATGTTGCCACCTCGGCGGGCAACGCCGTATCCAACCCCGGCAGCAACGACATGGTCAAGGCTGCCACTGATCTGGTCAATGCTACCGCAGGCTTCTACACGGGCCTGGTAAAGACCGTGGTTGGTGGGGTTGAGCAGGCGTCGCAGACGGTTGTCAAGGCCGTCAATGACGTAGTTGAGCCCAGCAAGTAAGCCCAACATGTAGGAACACACCCATACCTAACGGGTGTTCTACCCTCCGGCTGCGTGCGGCGCTCTTTCGCTGCACGCAGCTATTTGTTTCTAATGCCGAGAGAGCAATCTATGCCTACCTTCCAACCATCAAGCGATGAAGAGCATAGCCTACGTGAACGTCTTGCCGCAGCGGAAGCACAACTCGCAGCATACCAACAGGCGGCAACCTTGATGGAAGCGTGGAAGGATGCTGCTGGCCCCCAGTTATTGACGATCTTGAACAAGTTCGCATCGGGTATTCTGCTTATTAGTGCGGATGGGCGGCTGCTGTTTGCCAACCCCCGTGCTGCTGCAATGTTCGATCTGCAATCGGAAGAGATGATCGGGCGTTCTGTAGATGATCTGCTCCCACCAGAAATTGCCCAACTCTACCAGGAACGTACACAGGCATGCTTTGCCTCTGACACACCACACGAGTATGAGCGAACATTTACCCTACCTGTTGGTACCCGCACCCTCTTTGTCGCCAATCAAATGATTGTCACCAGCCAGGGTGATGCACTTCTCAGTACGCTGATTGATATTAGTTCGCGTACCCGCATAGAAGCAGAACTGAGTGTTGCATTAACCAAGTATCGTACCCTCTTCGATGTGATGCCTCTTGGTATTACCGTCTCCGATCATACAGGCCAGATTGTTGAGAGCAATGCGATGGCCGAGCGCCTGTTGGGGATTGGGAAAGAAGAGCAGCAACACCGTCAGATTGATGGAGCCGAGTGGCGTATCGTGCGCCCAGACGGCAGCCCCATGCCCGTAGAAGAGTTTGCCAGTGTGCGGGCACTCAAAGAACAATGCCTGATCGAGAATGTGGAGATGGGCATCATCACCCCGGCGGGAGTGACCACGTGGATTAATGTGACAGCGGCTCCGGTTCCGCTTGAGAACTATGGGGTGGTGATTGCCTACAACGACATCAGTGCCCGTATGGAGGCCGAACATGCGCTCCATCGCACCATGAAGGAACTGACCCGATCCAATGCGGATCTTGAGCAGTTTGCCTATGTAGCTTCGCATGATCTCCAGGAGCCATTGAGAGGTGTGATTGGGATGCTCCAAGTATTACAACAGCGTTATCAGGGGCGTCTTGATTCACGCGCAGATCAATACATCTCCGTCGCAGCCGATTCGGCGAACCGGATGCAGGAGTTGATCAATGATCTGCTCCTCTTCTCACGGGTGGATCGACGCACCCAGATCTTTGCCCAGATGAACGCTGAGGCTGCACTTAACCATGCATTAGCTAACCTGCACGTCACCATCCAGGAGCGTGGGGCGGTCATTACATCCGATCCCCTACCCAAGATCTATGCCGATCCTGCCCAAATAGCCCAACTCTTCCAAAACTTGCTCAGTAACGCGATCATCTTCTGTTCTGAGTCCCCACCACGCATCCACGTCTCCGCACAGCGACGTGGTTCCGCATGGAAATTCTCGCTACGCGATAATGGCATCGGTATCTCCCCTGAACATACCGAGCGCATCTTCATCATCTTCCAGCGCCTCCACCCACGCCAAGCCTATCCCGGCACTGGCATCGGGCTAGCTATCTGTAAGAAGATCATCGAGCGCCATGGTGGTCAGATCTGGGTTGACTCCCACCTTGGCCATGGTTCGACCTTCTTCTTCACTATTCCTGATCAATCCTGACTCTATGCCCCCCATGGAACCTGTGTGCCATGATATGATAGACGTGCGTAGTTAAAAAAATAGATAGATTCTTGGTTTATGTTGGCTCTATAGGCGCATTCAGAAGCAGAAAAGAGCTTCTTGAATGGTGTTAAAAAATTGTCATCTTTTTCCTTATCATCTGTAAGCCAATTGTTGATTGTACCTGATACAGTCTAAGATGGAGTTCGGTTGCTCACTCAGGATGTGGTACATAACGAGGTGCTGTATGCGCCCGATGAATCAAGGCCAGAGACTCGACCCTAAAACCAACCGTATGTTGGAGAAGTTTGCGAACCATCGCTTTGAGAGTACGCAAGCTAATCATCGTCTTCGGTTAGTCATGTCATGGTGGGTGGTGCGCAACAAGATTGTCGGCAACCTCAAGCGGGTACTTGATGTTACGGTTTCGATTGTAGCGATCATCTTCAGTGCCCCGATTATGGCATTGACGGCGTTAGCCATCAAAATCGATTCCCCTGGCCCCATCCTCTTCCGCCAGATTCGGGTTGGGAAGGACGGAGAACACTTTGCCTGCTACAAGTTCCGCTCGATGTACATTGACGCTGAAGCACGCAAAGCCGCACTGATGGCCAACAATGAGGCGGATGGCCCGGTCTTCAAGATGAAACATGACCCCCGTGTGACACGAGTCGGGCGGATCATTCGTAAATTGAGTATTGATGAGTTACCCCAACTCTTCAATGTCCTACGCGGAGAGATGAGCCTTGTTGGCCCACGACCAGCATTGCCGAGTGAAGTGGCCAAGTACAATTACGAGCAGATTGGTCGTCTACACGCCATCCCTGGTATCACCGGCCTACAGCAAGTTTCTGGACGTAGTGACGTTGATTTTAAGCGCTGGGTCGAGTTGGATTTGCAGTATATTTCTGAACAGAGCATCTGGAAGGATCTTGAGATCTTAGTGCGGACGATTCCGGCTGTACTCTTCAGTAAGGGCGCATATTGAAGCAGGAAGCCTCGTGCTGCTCCGTACCATTGGATAGTGGGGCTCTCTGATGCGTAAGCTTCTCGTTGTGCTGGGCGTACCCGTTGATAATCTGACGATGGAAGAAGCCCTGAATCGTTGTGATGAGTTCATTGCCATTGGCCGAGCAACAGGGCGAACCCATCAGATCGCGACGGTGAATGCTGACTTTGTTGTCAATTCGCTGCATGATCCTGAACTGCAACGCATTCTCCAAGAGGCGGATATGGCGACCGCTGATGGGATGCCACTGGTATGGGGTTCGCGCCTCTTGGGTGGTTCGTTACCTGGTCGGGTGACCGGAGCCGATATGGTTCCTGCCTTGGCGCACCGCGCAGCCCAAAAGGGCTATTCGATCTTCTTCCTGGGGGCGAGGGAAGGGGTTGCGGCTAAGGCAGCGGATATCTTGCAGCAGCGCAATCCAGGGATGCGCATTGCGGGCGTGCTCTCTCCTCCACCCCGCTCGATCTTGGAGATGGACACCTCGGTGGTGGATGCGGTCAAGGCGGCCAAGCCCGATATTCTCCTCGTTGCGTTCGGCAACCCTAAGCAGGAGAAGTGGATCCGTATGCATGCCCACGATCTGCATGTGCCGATCTGTATTGGGGTGGGCGGTACCTTCGACATGATTGTCGGTGTTACCAAACGTGCTCCGGACTGGATGCAGAAGATCGGGTTGGAGTGGGCGTACCGTTTGTCCCAGGAACCGCAGCGGTTAGCCAAACGCTACCTGCACGATTTTGGCTACTTTGGCTACTTCTTCGTGCGCCAGTGGTGGGGCATGCGGAGGGGGACGGCTATCTCTATGGTGCCGACAAAACCAGAAGAGCCGTTGACCCTCTCGGTCTCTTCTCCCCCCACACCGCAGGTATCCGAACCGCCTACCCCTCCTCTGCCATCCCCTCCGGTCTCTCCCATACCCGCAGAATCACCCACCCATACACCTACTCCGGTGATGACCTTGCAGGGGCGGCTGGATATTGATAACCAAGATGTCTTTGCTGATGAAGCTAATCGTTTACTCGACGCATCCCCTTACCTGATCCTCAATCTGGCCGAAGCAACCTTTCTGGATAGCTCAGCCCTTGGGGTACTGGTAGCGTTGGCTAACCGTGCCCACCGTGAAGGGGGATCGCTCTGGTTGGTGGCCATCCCTCCGCAAATTCAGAGCCTGTTTCGGTTAGTACGCCTCGACACCTTCTTCGAGGTCTACCCAGATGCAGACGCGGTTGAGGTGAAGCGTCGCCAAGAACCCCAACCCGTTATGCCCCAACCAACCGATAATGGATGGAGTGTGGTGCGCATGCCCCGGATGTATGATGGGAATAACATCGCTACCATCACCGAACATTGCCTGGAGGGCATCGAGAACAACCCCTACCAGGTACTGGATTTTAGTGAGACGGTCTTTATGTCCAGTGCAGGTATGGCATCGCTGCTCAAACTAGATCGCGCTGCACGCGCACAGTCTGGAGCATTACGGATTGTGAGTTGCTCAAATGATCTCCTTCGTACCCTTAAATTGATCAATCTGGACACCATCCTCACGATTATGCCTGATGTTGCCACTGCAACCCGTGATCCTGTACAAGCTGCACCGAATCTCACCGACCTGCGGGTTATGCCGTCAGGGCCGCAATAGGCTACTGGATAGGTTCTAGTAGTTTCAAGGATTATGCAATCGATCATTCTTGCAACCCATGAGGAACGCATCCTCCCTCCTCTAACCGATACGATGCCGGGGGCACTCATGCCAATCGTGGATCGCCCGGTCATGGCGATGACCGTTGAAATCCTGGCTCGTTTCGGTCAGAAGCGGGTATTGGTCAGCCTCTACAGCCAAGGTGGTTCGATTGCGTCCTACTTTGGCAGCGGTAAACGCTGGGGGGTTGATCTAGAGTATGTCGCCCAGCGTGAACCATGGGGATCGGCGGGGGCGTTGCGTTGGGCATCGGGGCTGCTCGGAGAGACCTTCTTGGTGATGCCGGGGGATCGGCTTGTGGATCTGGATGTGGAGGCAGCGATGGCCTTCCACCGCGCCCATGGTGGGGTTGCGACGCTGATTCTGCATCCACAACTGCCCACAGATGGCCCATGCCTCAGGCTTGATGCAGATCACCGTATCGGTGCGCAGGGAGAAGCCTATGCCGTGACCGGAGCCTGTATCTTTGAGCCACAGGTGCTCCAATACATCCCACCCCGCACCCATGCGGATATTCTGGAGGATCTGCTCCCTACGCTTGCGGCGCACCAAGAAGCTGTGTATGGCTTTGTGATGGAAGGCTACTGGAACCCACTCAACACCCTTGCAGCCTTTCAATCTGCACAACAGGTGGTACTCTATAGTGCAGTGCAGGAGAAAGCGCCAGATTTGGCCGCAGGTGGGACAACCGAGCGCGTGCGCTTCCCTGCACTGAGCAGCCGCCAGATTGTGCCGGGGGTGTGGGTGGGTTTTAATCACTCCATCCACCCCAGTGTCAAGATCGCCGCGCCGGTCTATATTGGTGATACCTGCTATATTGGGCGTGAGGTGGAGATTGGTGCGGGTACCATCATCGGCTCGAATGTGGTGATTGATGATGAAGCAACTGTGAGCGGCAGCACGATCCTACGCGAGACCTATGTGGGCCAGTTGGTAAAGGTAGAAGGGCGGATTGTTACTCCGAGTACGATTAGTGACCCAGAGTCGGGTGAGACGACTCAGGTGGTTGACCCCTTCCTCCTGAGTCGGGTGGGGACGCGCCGCGAGGGGCCGGATCGGTTCGTATTGAACCTTACCCGTGGGGTAGCTGGGGCGTTGCTCTTGCTCACAGGGCCACTCTTCATTACCCTCTTCCTGCTCAACTTCATCGTCACCTTTGGCCGACCCATTGCCCGCTACCTGCGAGTAGGGCAGCGCATCACCAACCCAGATGGAACACCTGGTCTGTATGAGTTCTATCTCCTCAACTTCCAAACCCGCCGCCGCAATGGAATCTATACCCGGATGGGGCGCTGGATGGAACGTTGGGAGCTACAGCGTCTCCCAGAGCTCCTCAATGTCTTATGGGGTGATCTCGCACTGGTAGGGGTCAAACCGATCTCCCCAGATCAAGCTGCTTGCCTGACAGAAGAGTGGCATCAGAAACGCCACGATGCCCAAGCGGGTCTCACTGGACTCTGGTATCAACAAACTGATCCGAGCAGTGACTTAGATATGATCATTATTACCGATGTATACTATACCGCGACACGAACCTGGCGCAGCGATTTGTTGTTGTTCTTACGCACACCCTCGATCTGGGTGCGGCGGAATATCCATCGTCATACGTCGAGTGCCATGATCCATGCTGATCATGTGGGAAGTATGTAACCATTGACTTGTGAAGGAGGATCTCCTCATGGAGATGAAGACTCGCGTTGTCGGCGATGTCCATATTTTAGAGATTGCTGGGCGATTTGATACCAATACCGTCCCACCTGTGGCTGCATGGCTTGAACAGGTGACGGCAGCCCCCAAGGCACAGGTATTGGTCAATTTAGCCGAGACCACCTTTGTTGATTCAACCGCTTTAGCCACCCTCGTTCAGGCGCTCAAGCGATGCCAGCAGGTGGAAGGGGATCTGTGTGTCTGTAGCCTACGCCGCCCCGTCTATATGATCTTTGAACTGACTCGGCTCGATAAGGCGTTCAATATCTTCGTGGATGAGGAGCATGCGCTCCAGTCATTGAATAGTTGATTCGGATAAAGGGAGGATTGCACACGGTACTCTAGCCGGTGCAGGAGATGGCATGCTGCTCGTCTCATTACTTAGTTCTCAATACCAGCGATTTGCGACTATAGCCGAGGCATGGCTGGCTCAAGGTGCCAGTGCCTTTGGCATCTTTCAGGATGGTCGTCCACTCGTCTATTGGCCAAGTAGCCATCGTCTAGCTCGGCCAAGCCTGAGTGCGCCGATTATGCAGGATGAACAACCAGTAGCTGATCTGCGAGTAGCTGGTATTACTGGAATGGCAGCGGAGTTGCGTTTGCAAGCAGATGCTGTGATCATTAGCTATCTGTTACAGTTGGAGCATGATCTCCAGTGTATGACAGCGGATCTGGTGACAAGCCAGGATCAACAACTTGCCCTCTATCGTCTGAGTCAGGCGATGCGCGATCATGTCACGGTTCCCGAAACGCTGCACTCACTGGTAGGTGAAGGTATGCGAATGACCAAGAGCCATGCCGGATTTGCTGCCTTCATCTCCAAGCATGGTCAAGAATCGCTCATGGTCAAGTCGTCAGAAGACTTTTTAAGTGACGAGATCGCATGGCGTATTTATTGGCATACCCGTTCATTAGAACATGCGGTGAGTCTCTCGGATCTAGATGCGAATTTTTCTATTCCCTCTGGCATCGAAGATCTCATCGCAGTACCCATATGGGTGCGGGGGAACATCATGGCTGGCATGGCCATGGCTAATCGTTCTGGGGGCTTTGGAACCCCAGATATGAAACTCATGCAGGCGATTGCAGACCAGGCCAGTGCGCAGATTGAGCGCATGTTGCTCTACCAGGAGATGTTCGATCAGACAAAGTTACGTACCGAGATGGATCTGGCGCGTCGGGTACAACTCGATCTCCTGCCACGCCAATTGCCCCAGATCCCTGGCCTTGATATCTATGCCACCTCACGTCCGGCCTATCAGGTCGGGGGAGATTTCTTCGATTTCATTCTTAGTTCAGGCCGTCCCTTCATCTTCTCGCTCGGTGACGTTACTGGAAAGGGACTCTCAGCAGCACTCTTAATGACTATGACCCGCTCGGCAATCCATAGCAAGGCCCAGTTCATGCCCTTTCCTACGCCTGAGGCCGTCATGCGTCAGTCAAATGAAGATCTCTATAACGATTTTACCCGTGTAGGTGTCTTTGCAACGGTCTTTGTTGGCCAGTATGAACCGCAGACGCGCCATCTCCTCTATGCCAATGCGGGTCATGCCCCAGTCATCTACCGCCCGATTGATGGGCCGGCCCAGTTGTTACGGGCAGACAGTACTGCCATTGGGATTCTTCCCATGATCCATTGTCGTAACCAGACCCTCAACATGCGTCCGGGTGATCTCTTGGTTGTGGCAACAGATGGCTTTAGTGATGCCCGTAATGCCAATGATGAAACCTTCGATATTGACCGCCTGATCGAGCTGATCGATCAGTTGGCCCCACGCACCGCCCATGAAATTGCCGATGCGATGTTCGAGACTGTTGAACGCTTCGGAGGGGGGCGTAACCAAGATGATGATCAGACCCTCGTGGTGATCAAAGGAGCAGTATCGTGAGCCTGCAGCATCCAGAGGTTGTCCGGCTTGATCTGCCGGCCCGCTACACCTACCTCCATATCCTCAGTGATTGTATTGCGGATATGCTTCGCCAGATTGATGGCATCGAAGATCATGAGATGCTTACGTACAATATGCAGTTAGCTGCGCATGAGGCATGTACCAATATCGTTGGCCATGCGTATGCGGGTTCTCAGAATGGGGATGATCGGATTGTCATCTCCCTAACCCTCTTTGCGCATCCTCGCCGCTTGCAAATTGAGTTACACGATACTGGGAGATCCTTCGATCCTGAGGTTGTGCCTGCGCCAACGTTGGATCATGCCCAGGTGCATGGCTATGGTCTCTTTTTGATACGTAATTTAATGGATATTGTCACCTATCATCCACAACCAGGTGATAATTATTGGTGTCTTATAAAACATTTATGATAGGATTGCTGAATTGTTATTGTAGCCGTATGTTCCGAAGGGGGGACATGTATGGCAACGATTCTTGTTGTTGATGACTATGCACCAAACCATCGTCTGATGAGTTTTGTGCTCGAACAGCACGGCTATGCCGTCCAGGCGGTGGTAGATGGGCGTCAGGCGCTGGATAGCCTGGAGTATACCCACATAGACCTTGTGCTGACCGATCTCACCATGCCTAGGATGGATGGCCTAGAATTGACTCGTACTCTGCGGGCTGATCCTCGCTTTGCTACACTTCCAGTCATCATCATCACCGCCAGCCCGCGTGAGCAGGATCATGTGCGTGCAAGTGGGGTGGGGGTCAATGCCTTCCTCACCAAACCGATAGATTCGGAGGATCTGGTGGCGGAGGTTTCTCGTCTGCTCCATCCTTCGGCTGCGTAGCCTCTCCAAGTGGAGCCTGTACCTATGTCTGTCTATAGCATCGGGTTTGTGTTGGAGCAGGCACTTGGCCATGTCACCCATGCCAAGAATCTTCAAACCAATGTGGTTGCCGATCCACAAGTACGGGCGCTCTGGGGATTGATCCCCTTTGAGGTTGCGGGTCTGCCCGCCCGTATTCCCGTCTATAAGAGTAACTGGACGGTTCGTGCGGGCCTGCGGGCGCGCCGGGTGGTGAAGCACCTGACCCACCAAGCTTCCCTTGATGCCCTCTTCTTTCACACCCAGGTGCCGGCGATCCTGGCTCAGGATTGGCTGAGACGCATCCCTGGTATCGTTTCGCTCGATGCAACTCCGTTGCAGTATGATCGCTTGGGGGCGTTCTACCAGCATGAGCAGGGGCCAACTTGGCTCGAATCGCTCAAGTGGCGACTCAATCGCGATTGTTACCGCCACGCACGCCATATTGTTGCCTGGGCTGAGTGGACGAAGTGCGGCTTGGTGGATGAGTATGAGGTTCCACCCGCAAAGATTACCGTCATTCCCCCTGGGGTGAATGTGGCCGATTGGCGCCGCCCTACTCCCCGTACCCGCCATGATGATCCTGTTAAGATCCTCTTCGTCGGTGCTAATCTGGAGCGTAAAGGTGGTCTGTTGCTCCTCGAAGCCTTCCGCACCCTGCGTTCTCTAGGCGTAGAACTGCATTTGGTAACTAAAGATCCTGTGCCAAGTGAACCGGGTCTCTTCCTCTACACCCAGATGCAGCCCAATAGCCAAGCCCTCAAAGATCTCTACCACCGCTGTGACATCTTCGCCCTGCCTACGTTTGGTGATTGCTTACCCATGGTACTCTCCGAGGCCGGAGCAGCAGGGATGGCGATGGTCTCGACCAAGGTCGCGGCTATTCCTGAGATTGTGCGTGATGGTGAAACTGGGTTGACTGTGCCGGCTGGGGATGTACACGCCTTGACTGAGGCGCTGCGCCAACTTATCCTCGATCCTGCCATCCGTCTGCGTTTAGGTGAGCGCGCCATCACCCATGTCTCCCACTCCTATGATGCGCAGAAGAATGCAACCCGTCTGCTCGATCTGCTCAAACAAGAGGTGGATCTAGCACGGATGAAGGCGAGGCGTTCATGAGCCGCCACGTACTCCTCACTGTTTCGGGCACCATCCCCCACGATCTCGACGCCCAGGTCAAGGCAGAGCAGCGTCCCCAGGCCGATTACCGCGTATTGGCGCACCATTTTGCCGCCGATCTGCTCGACTATCCATCTGCACGTACTAAGACGGGCATCATTGGCAAGCTCCTTGAACGGATCGGTGGCCCCGATCTGATGCTGGCATGGGCATGCTTTACCCTCCGCAAACGTTACCGTGTCATCGTCACCGATGGTGAGCAGATTGGGTTGCCCCTGGCTGCTATGTTCAAGTTCCTGGCCTTCGGGCGTCGCCCGCGCCACATGATGATCGTCCATGTCATCTCGGTGCCTAAAAAGATGATCTTCCTAGACTACCTGCGGGTGCAGAACCAGATTGATCGTTTCCTGGTCTATGCTACTGCCCAGAAGCATGTGATCGAGCGCAGATGGAAGATTCTGCCCCAGTGGGTGGTTCTGACCCCCTTTATGGTGGATAGTGCCTTCTTCTCACCTGATCGGGTGCAGGCGCAGCAGGCTGAACCAATGATCTGTGCGGTGGGGTTGGAGCGCCGCGATTACCCGACTCTGCTCAAGGCGGTAACGGGCTTGCCTGTGAAGGTCGTCATCGCCGCAGCTAGCCCTTGGTCGAAGCGGAGCGACACCACCCAGGGTCAGATGATCCCGGCTAATGTGGAGGTGCGTCGCTTTAGCCAACACGAACTGCGTCAACTCTACGCAGACAGCCGCTTTCTTGTCATGCCGCTGGAGAATGTCGAATTCCAGGCTGGAATTACCGCCATACTCGAAGCGATGGCGATGGAACGCGCAGTTATCTGCTCGCACATCATCGGCCAGACCGATGCAGTGGTTGAGGAAGTAACGGGTCTCTATGTCCCACCAGGCGATCCGCTGGCCTTACGAGCGGCCATCGAGCGCCTGCTCAAGCAGCCAGAAGTGGCGGCGCGGATGGGTAAGGCCGGACGGCAACGTATCGAGGAGCAGATGAGCCTCGATCATTACGCTGCGGGTCTCACCCGGGTGCTGCATGAGGTCAATTCGCAGGAATAACTAGGAGAAGCGATGTCCCCACTCTTCTCATTCCTAACCCGGCTCCTGATCCTCGGCGAGATCGGGCTGAAGCTGGTAGTAGACTACTTGCTGCTCCTCACCGCCGCAGCCCTGGCTGCCCCACGCACCACTCCGCTACGATCTGGTCCGCCCACCACCCGCTTCGTGATCATGATCCCAGCGCATAACGAGGAGCGCCTGCTGCCCCAGTTGCTGGAGAATCTGGCTCAACTCGATTACCCGGATGATCTCTACCAGGTACATGTGGTGGCCGACAACTGCACCGACCAGACCGCAGAGCGCGGGCGCAGCGCAGGGGCAATCGTGCATGAACGGGTGAACCTGGATCTTCGCGGGAAGGGCTACGCCCTGGAGTGGCTGCTCGAACAGATCTGGGAGCGTGGCGATCCTCATGATGCCATCGTCATCCTCGATGCCGACTCGGTCGTCTCTTCCAACTTCCTACGTGTGATGGACTCGCGCATTGCCCGTGGCGAGCGCGTCATCCAAGCCTACTACGCAGTCCGCGCCCCAGAAAGCTCGGCCAGCGCCGGTATCCGCGCCGTGGCTCTCACCGTCCTGCACTACCTGCGCCCCCAGGGGCGTATGGTACTGGGTGGCTCGACTGGCCTCAAGGGGAATGGGATGGTCTTTGTGGCCGAGATCCTACGCGAACATCGCTGGACTGCCTCACTCACCGAGGACATCGAGTACCACATGGATCTGATCCGAGCAGGTGAACGGGCCATGTTCGCCCCGGATGCGGTTGTGTGGGCCGAGATGCCCGACAGCCTCAAGGCGTCACAGACCCAGAATGAACGCTGGGAACGCGGGCGAATGGAGATGATCCGCAACTATGTCCCGGCGCTACTCCGCGAGGGGCTACGCAAACGCAGCTTCTTGCTGCTCGATGCCGCGATTGAGCAACTCATCCCCCCCTTCTCGATTGTGGTGGGGCTGAGTGGGCTGGCCATGATCGCCGCACTCATCAGCCGCAGCCGTCAGGCGATCATGCTTGCCAGCTCCATCATCACCGGCCAGATCGCCTACATCTTCACTGGCCTCGCGCTGGCACGCGCCCCCTGGGCACTCTACCGCGCCCTACTCTTCGCCCCGGTCTTCCTCTTCTGGAAGATCGTGCTCTATGTGCGCTTGTTACTCGGCATCAAGCCCGATGATTGGGTACGCACAGCGCGGAATAGTGAGCAGTAGTTACCCGTTCATCCGCGTGACACGCGCCGGAATCCCCACCACCGTCGCCCCCTCCGGAACATCCGACACCACCACCGCATTCGCCCCAATCTGGGCGCGGTTGCCAATCGTGATCCCGCCCAGGATGCGTGCTCCAGTGCCAACAAAGACCTCATCACCAATCGTGGGGAATTCCCAAGTATTGCGCATCCCTATCGTAATCCCACCGATCAGGCTACAGTTCTTACCGATCCGGGAGGGCGAGACAACCATCCCAATTGGGTGGGGAATATACAAGCCGCCCTCAATATCCGCACCGATCACAATATCCAACCCATAGCGGCTAAAGATCTGGCGCTGGGCAAAACCGGGTAGATAGGGAATACCCTTGCGCTGGCACCAATTACCAAACCGGAACCATGCAATCGCACGGAAGGGCATGTAGCGGAAGAGAAGTTTGAGGATCAGACCCCAAGTGACCGGGGTATCGGTATTGATCTTGCCCAACTCGATCCAGCGCCGCGCATCCTGCTTAAATCGTTCCATAACTGATTGCCCCATTCAAGACGCTGCTGGTTTTCCTTCTACCCGTGCTCTCATCCCACCATAGAACGCCCGCCGCCCACCCAAAGCGTCGGCCACGCCTTGGTAGTAGCGCAGATTGAAGATCGCGCTATAGCTGACTTGAGAGACACGCTTCCCCGGCCCGCCTACCTGATAGCTGCGGTTGGCAACCCAGGTGATCAGTGTTTGGATCTGGCTACTCAGACGGGGGCGATCCAGACCGAGGGCGATGATCATGCGGGTGAGGCGGTTACGATCCTCAAACTCTTCAAGAATAAAGTCCAGCAACGCACTCTGCTGCTCATGGCTAAAGAGAACCTCATAGCGCCCATAGGTGTAAGGGATTTGTATCCACGAACTGAAACTGCGCTCAGCATAGTGGTAGCCAATTGCCTGCATGCAGAAGATGAACTCCACCCCATGCTCTTCGAGGCGGTAGGCCAGTTCAATATCCTCAGCGCGGCGGAATCGCTCATCAAACCCACCAGAAGCGAGCAGGATTTGGCGAGGAAGGGAGGTATTGCCGGTATAGAACTGGCGCGCCGTAGCTGGCCAATCCCCTCGCTGCATGGCAGCGTACTGCTTCATCAACATCGCCTGTTCCCACGCCACCCAGGGTGAGAAAGCAAAATCGGACGGGCTGAGCATCGGGCCAAGCACCACCCGATTGGGGTGGCCTGCATGGGCACGCAGATGTTGTGCCACCAACGCTGGACTAGGTACTACATCATCATCCACAAAGAGAATGATCTCGCCATGCGCGTTACGAATGCCATTATTCCGCGCCGCTGCTGGCCCAGCATTCTCCTGCGGGACAAAGCTCAGGTTGAGGGGAGTAGTAAGATCACGCAGGTACTCGTGGGTACCATCGGTTGAGCCATCCGAGACAACAATCACCTCCACATCAGTCATGGGGTAGGTTTGGCCTTCTAAGGCGGCGATGACATGTTTGAGCCGAGGGAGTCGATTGTAGGTTGGAACAACAATAGTGATGGCGGGCATACCAAGCGTTCCTTATCTCAGATCTGACGAATGACTCGAGCAGGCAGACCGGCAGCTAACGAGCGCGGCGGGATGTCACGGGTTACCACACTCCCGGCAGCCACGACACTCCCCGCGCCGATGGTGACGCCCCGCAACACAATCACACGCGCCCCCAACCAGACATTCTCCTCCAGGATGATCGGGGCTGAGGGTGGCATCTCCTCGCGTCGCTCCGGCTCAATGCGGTGGAAGTCATTGTCCATCATGATCACATAGGTACCGATATTGCAGCGTGGCCCGATGCGGATTAATTGGGTAGCGGCAATCGAGCAGCCATAGTTGATAAACGCACTCGTGCCGATCTCCAGCCGCCCCTGCTTACCTGTGACCAGTTCCAGCGGAACAATAGTAGACACCAGCCGTACCCGATCCCCAATGATCATCGTGCCATGGTTCTCAATCGCAGGCCGCCCCCAGAGCCGCACCCGTGCTCCTAATTTGGTTGCCCGACGAAAATACCAATGCGCCCGCAATACTGCTCGTCCATTGTCCCAGAGATGCTTGATGTTGTAGCCTTCTCGTGACACCCCAGCCTGCGCACCCACGATACTGGGTTGCAGGCTCTCACCTATCTGTTCATTCATGTCTGGCTTCTTGTGCTACGATGCGGTTTGTTGACGGAAATGGTGGTAGAGTTATCTTCCTCATCAAGCATAGCATAGGATTTGTACCGACAATATAGGATATGCCACTCCGCACTACTTCCCGGTTGCTCTCCAGTACCATTGCTGGATGGGCTTGAGAATCGGATTCTCATACCGCCACATGTTGACCGGCTTGGCTTGGGTACCAAAACGCTGCTTGTAAACCATGACCCCTTCCTTCAACCCACTCGTGTTGAAATCGAAGTAGCGATACCCACGTTCAAGTGCATCACGAATGATCTCGGTATCACCCACCGGCATCACATCATATTCGAGGAAATCGCGGTGGGTGGTACCGTTCCATGCCGAAGCAACCATGTTCCAGTAGAACATGATCGTCCCACCCACGATCGTATGATCAACAATGAATACCCAGAGCTTGATAGATTCTGGATACATCACACTCAGATCATAGAACGTCTCGAATAAACTCCAATCATATACTTGAGTAGCCTCTTGCCCCCAACGATCTACCGCATCTTGGTAGATTGCATAGTACGCTTGATAGTCATCAATCGTATTGGCAAGGCGTACCTCAACACCATTTCTGATGCCACGACGATAATCCTTGCGTTGCGTGCGCTGAAATCGTCCAAATACGGTCTCGAAATCAGTGTTGAGATGGAGGAGGTAGGTGGGTTCGCTATAGACATGCGTCAGGTGATCACGCACTGTCTGATTGAGTGGGGGACCTATCGGGTGGTCAATGAGGTAGAAGGTGTAGGTAGACCAATCGCAGGCTTGGCTATAGACTGCCATCGCTTCTGCTTCAGTCACAGGACCATCGGCAATAATGCCTCCGTAGCAGTTCTCGAATGTGGAATGTAGCCAGCGTAGCGGGCCGATCCGGCGCTTACTCAGCAGCGGTAAAACGACCCGCACGCCATTGGGGAGAATCGCACCAATGGTTTCATCTGCATAACGTTCTGGGGTTGTGCGAATGGCAATCTCGCGCCAGAGTGGGGTGTGGTAGAAGGTTGCATACGAGCATTTACGAGCAACATCCCACCAAAACTCATCAGTCACTGGGTTGAGAATGTACATCAGGTACTAACCTGCTACTTTCTACGTACCCGAAAGTACGCGCTAGAAATTCCTGCTTCATCCCAGCGTGCCATCCGAGGATGGCCTTACCGCCAGTCCACAGGCCACGTGTACGTCTCGACGTAGCCACTACCGAGACGGCCAGTTAGGCACTGGCAAGCCGGAGTGCTTCATCACGGATATTGCGTGCCGCGTTGAGGTCGCGATCAAGGTGGGTGCGACATCTGGGGTTGGGACAATCCCATTCGCGCATCGCGAGGGTGAGATCGTCGTTGACCTGCCCACAATGGTTACAGGTTTTGCTCGATGCCACGAAGCGACCTATCACTATCACCCGGCTCCCGAAGGCAGGGGCCTTGTACTCCAGTTGGCGGCGCAGTTCTGCCCACGCACCATCCGCGATGGCTTGCGCCAGCCGATGATTCCGCAGCATCCCGGCGACATTGAGGTCTTCAATACCCACCAGCGATGCATGCCGTACCAACGCGGTAGTAAGCTTGTGCAGCCCGTCTTTGCGCTGGCAGGCGACCCGGAAATGCGCCTTTGCCAGCTTTACGACAGCTTTCCGGTGGTTCGCACTGCCCTTCACCTTGCGGCTCACCGACCGTTGCAGCCGTTTGACCGTACCGAGCGCACGCTTGAGGTGTTTTTGGTTCTCAAACACCTGGCCCTCGCTCGTCACCGCCAGCGATGCAATGCCTAGATCAACCCCAATCGCCGGACTGGTGTGGGTTGGCGGCGTGTGCGCAACCTCCACCTGGATGCTGATCCACCACCACCCGGCCTGATAGCGGATCGTTGCGCCGAGGATCTTCCCCACGAACCGCAGCGGCTCGGTCATGTTCAGCGCACCCACCTTCTGCACCGTCAGCGTATGCCCGTCTACCGTGAGGCGATCATTGGCAACGTAGAACGACCCATAGCCGCGCTTGCGCGATTTGAAGGCGGGAAAGCCAACCTTCTTTCCCTTGCGCCGCCCACTGCGGCTGTCGAGGAAGTTCTTGACCGCCCGCCCCAAGTTGGCGAACGCGCCGTCAATCGCCGACTTCCCAACCTGGAATGTCCAGGGGTACTCCACCGCCCGGATGCGCTTGAAGGCGTCACGCAGCGCACGATGGGTGGGAAGCGGCATACCCTGATCGAGCGCGTCCTTGATGGCCCGCAAGCCCCAGTTATAGCAAAACCGCGCGGTTCCGGCGGCCTGCCGGAACAGGTTTTCTTGCTCAGGCGTTGGGTTGAGGCGGATCGTGTGCGCTCGGATCATGGGCGAGTGCGTCCTTTAAGGCGTTGCGATAGTTCCGTAGGCCATACAGCCGGGATGAAAAATCATGAACGATGGCGAGCAGGTCTTGGATCATTTCTTGTTCCGGGCTGAGAGTTTCCTGATTGAGCACCAGCAGTGTACAGTGATGGGTGTCGCACAGGTGCGTGAGGAGTTCGTACCCGAACCGAGCCAGTCGATCCTTGTGGGCGATTACCAGCGTTGCGACCTCACCCGCAATGATGGCATCAACCAGCGTAAGGAATTTCGGACGGGTGAAGTTCAGCCCGCTGCCGATCTCGGCAACCCATTCGTCTACCGTGAGTCCCCGTGCAGCGCAGAACATCTCAAGCGCACGGCATTGATTCTCCTGAGTACTTTATAAATGCTATGCTAAACCTCCCTCTTCGGTGCATAGGCTGGAACATCCAGCAGTTCGGCTAATGTGACAAACTCATAGCCCTGTTCCCGCAACATGGGGACAAGAGCCTGAATCGCACGGGTCGTCTCGGTCTTGACCCACTGTTTCTCCCATGGTTTGGCATCGTGGAAGCAGTAGATCGAGCCCGGTTTGGTATCGCGGTAGGCATCACGCGCTAGGGTGATACCATCAACCTCAGGGATGACCCAGTCGAGGGTATAGACATCCCACCCAATAACTTTGTAGCCCGCATCGGTGAGCCGCTTACCCTCCCACGGAGTGAGCCAACCCCAGGGTGGGCGGTAGAAACATGGCCGCACGCCTAAAACTTCGGCAATCGCCTCTTCCCCATCCAGAATGTGGCGGATGTCTGACCCCAGCATGAGGCCAGTTTTGCGGCTGTGCCAGCCGGAGTGGTTGCCGATCACATGACCCTCCTGGTACATCTGGAGCAGCAGATCGGGGTGGTAGCGCACATTCACGCCCAGGCAGAAGAAGGAACCCTTCACATCCAACTTGCGCATGGCATCAATCAGATGCTCGGTGGCGGGACGGCTTGGCCCATCATCAAAGGTGAGCGCGACCTTCCGCTTATTACGTGGCCCATGGTTGATGAAGTAGCCGAATCCGTTCATGGGCGGGCTGAGCAGCTTGGTGCCGGCTGCATCAAAGGCTTTGATTGCGGTCTGTTTGAGATTGAGACTGGACATAGGATATGAACCTCCACCTTTAATCGCGCAGATAGAGTTCCCCCAACACCTTAGCCACCCGTTGCGCCGAGAAGGCATCCTCTACCCGTGTGCGGGCAGCGTGGCGAAATTGGGCTTGGAGTTCCGGGCGGGTGAGGATCTCGATCACATACTGGGCAATCGAGTCTGGGTTGTGTGGCTCCGCACAGAAGCCACTCTCCCCATGCACCACCGCCTCACCCTTGCCTCCAAAGGTGATGACGACCGCTCGCCCCATGGCCATCGCTTCGAGTAAGCCAATGGACATCGAGCCAACGGGAACAGGTAAGACAAACGCATCCATTAAGCCCAGAAATGGGCGTGGGTTGCGCTGAAAGCCGGTAAAGCGCACATACTCAGCCACGCCCAACGCCTGCGCTTGCTGTTCGAGTTGTTGACGCAGCGAACCATCCCCCACGAGTAAGAGGTATGCATGTGGACACGCAGCCCGAATGGCCGGAAAGGCGGCCAGGAGGTCATCTAAGCCCTTTTCCGGCTCAAAACGCACCACAGTACCAATCACCTGCGCGTCGGCGGGTAGATGGTACTCCTGACGCAGATCGGCCAATACCGATTCGGGGATGGGTGGAAAATCGTCCGGGTCTACCCCATTCTCCACCACAATCGTGCGCGTATGGGGAGTGTAGAGGTACGTACCACGAGCACGGTAGTTCTTCTGCGAGACACACACCACCCCATCCAACATCAGGCTGAAGAGGTCGCGCAGCAGCCGCTCCAGCAAGGGTAAGGGCGCATCGGGGGCAAGGTGCTCGGTGACATAGATGCGCTTTACCCCGGCCAGCCGAGCAACAAGCATCGCTATCATCTGGCCACGGTAGGTGGTTGAGTGCATGTGCATGACATCAATCCGCCAGCGGCGCAACTGCACCCACATGCGCAGCATCTCTCTCAGTTGCTTCCACTGCCCATAGCGCCGATCAGGGGTGATCTCAACCAGATGATCAGCCGCTGCCCGTAACGAGGCGCTAAAGGGCTTCGTCGCCTCCCAATCGGGGGTGATCGCAAAGACCTCAAACTGCTCGCGGTTCAGGTAGCGGGCGAGGAGGACAATATGCTCCTCCATACCCCCAATGGCTACGCTATTTGCAAAGAGGAGGAGCCGGACAGGTAGGGTATTACGAGAGCCTAAGGTAGCTGCGGGGAGAGTGCGAGGAGCAATGGATGATTCGGTTTCTTGTGGCATAGTTCTTGTTTCTTTATTTGAAGAGGCGGGCTGGAGTGGAAGAGTCGCTCCCACCCCAGCCTGCTCTACGCACACACCTCGCTCAACATAGCTACCACATAATCCTGTTCCTCATCCGTCATCTGCGGGTAGAGTGGTAGGATAATGTTGCGATCCTGGGCACGCTCCGACTCTGGCAGGTTGTAGCCACCTTCACGCTGGTATGGCACTTCCCGATGCGCATTCATGATTCCGCGCCGCGTCGCCACACCACGATCCAGCATCCCCTGCATCACCGTGCGCTGATCCAGATGCTCAGGCAGACGCACCCAAAAGCTCTGCCAGTTAGTACGCGCCCACTCCGGCTCATGCGGCATGGTGAAACCGGGGAGATGGGAAAGGAGCAGGAGGTAGCGTGCCCCTAAGCGCCGCCGCGATTCTGCAATCCATGGTAGCCGCTTGAGTTGCTCACGCCCAATCGCCGCTTGTACATCGGTCATGCGGTAGTTGTAGCCAATCACCGCATGCTCTTCAAAGATGACCTGGTTGGCACTGTGGCGCACTCGGTCATTCACACTCATCCCATGCTGGCGTAACAACCGGAATTGCCGATCATAGTCGGGGTTGTTGGTTGTGATCATACCACCATCTCCGGTGGTGATCACTTTTCGTGGGTGAAATGAGAAACATGCAATGTCGCCGTGGGCTTTACCCACCTTCTCCCACTGCCCGTTCCAGTAGATCTCGCTCCCACTCGCGCACGCGGCATCTTCTACCACGGGTAGGTTATGCGCCTGGGCGATCTTCACAATTGCGGCCAGATCACACGGCATGCCCATCTGATGCACACACAGAATGGCCTTGGTACGCGGGGTGATCGCGGCCTCAATCTTGCTCGCATCCATGTTGCTCGTAGCCGGATCAATATCCACAAAGACCGGGGTGGCGTTGCAGTAGCGCACCACATTGGCCGTGGCCACATAGGAATGGCTGACCGTAATCACCTCATCACCCGCACTCACCCCTAGCACGAGCAGAGCCAGGTGCAGCGCGGTGGTGCAGTTGGAGACTGCGGTAGCATGGGCAGCCCCGGTATAGGCGGCAAACTCCTGCTCAAACGCGGCCACCTCCGGCCCCTGGGTCAGCCAGCCAGACATGATCGGACGTCGCGAGGCTTCGGCTTCGGCCTCGCCAATGAGCGGACGGGTGAGGGGGATGGTGCGTCGTTCGGTCATGCCGTCACCCCATTTTTCTGCGTCTTCCACCACGACACCAGATCGCGCAACCCCTCTTCTATCCCCACCTGTGCCACAAAGCCCAACTTCTCCCGCGCCGCGCTCACATCCGCCAAGCGCCGGGGCACCGGGTTGACTTTGCGCTCCGGGCCGTACTCAAGCTCCATTTCCACATCCATGGCTCGCATGAGTGCGTAGGCCAGGTCATTCAAACTGGTCTCAACCCCTGAGGCCACATTAAAGACCTCGTCCGAGACATCCGCCTCTGCGGCCAGGATGTTGGCACGCGCAATCTCTGGCGCATAGACAAAATCCATCGTCTGCTTACCATCACCAAAGATCAGGGGTGGCTTGCCCTCAAGGATGCGATCCATCCAGCGGATGAGTACCTCCGTATAGGCTCCGTAGATGTCCATGCGCGGCCCATAGACGTTGAAGTAGCGCAACGCCACATACTTCAACCCATACATCTCATTAAAGCTGCGCAGCAAGCCCTCGTTAAAGACCTTGAGTGCCCCATACAGGGTGCGGTTGTTATAGGGGTGGTGGCGCTCGGTCGTGGGGAACTCATCCGCCAACCCATAGACCGAGGCAGAGGAAGAGGCCACAACCTTCTTCACCCCTGCCTGTACCGCCGCTTCCAGGATGTTGAATGTTCCATTCCCCAACACATCCACGGCCAAGCGCGGATCTTCTGCGCACTGAGTAATCCGGATCGCGGCCAGGTGAAAGACCAGGTCAATCCCCTGCATGACCTCGCCCACCAGCTTGCGATCCCCAATATCCCCCTCCACAACCGTCAACTCGCCACGCGCCTTGGCCGCAGCTAGGTTCTCATGCCGCCCACGCACAAAGTTATCGAGGATGACAATCTCGCCATACTTGCCCTGCTCACGGCCATCCATCAGCAGATCAACCACATGCGACCCGATCAGACCGGCTCCGCCGGTGACAAGAACCCGTTGGGGAGTACTCATATCTGCTCCTTCACGACCATTGCTTCAACGCGGCGATCACCTGGTCTTGTTGCTCAACCGATAACTCCGGGTACATCGGTAACGAGAGCACCTCGCGGGCGGCGGCCTCGGAGTGCGGGAAGTCGCCCTCTTTGTGGCCAAGTTCCGCAAATGCCTTCTGGAGATGCACCGGGATGGGGTAGTGGATACCCGTACTTACTCCGTGGTCATGCAGGAAGGTTTGGAGTTGGTCGCGGCGGGGTTCACGGATGGCGTAGATGTGGTAGACGTGGCGACGTTCGGGAAGGACGGTGGGGGTTGCGATCCCCAATGCAGGTAGTTGGGCATCATAACGCGCCGCAACCGCCCGGCGCGCCTCGGTCCAGGCTTCAATGTACTGCATCTTCACCTTGAGTACCGCGCCCTGCACACCCTCCAAGCGGTAGTTGTAACCCTTGAGATCGTGGTAGTACTTGCGCTCCGCGCCCCAATCACGCAGCATACGGATGGTACGCGCAAACTCCGGGTTATTGGTCGTAACTGCGCCACCCTCACCATACGCGCCCAGGTTTTTACCGGGGTAGAAGCTGAAACAGCCCAGATCCCCAATACTCCCCACGCGCTGCCCCCGGTACTCAGCCCCATGCGCCTGGGCCGCATCTTCAATCACCACCAGATTATGGCGGCGGGCGATCTCCATAATCGGAGCCATCTCCGCAGGCTGGCCGTAGAGGTGAACCGGCAAGATCGCCTTGGTACGCGGGGTGATCGCAGCCTCAATCTTGGCCGGATCTATCGTGAATGAGACCGGGTCAATATCCACAAAGACCGGCGTTGCGCCGGTGTAGTCAATCGCCGAGACAGTGGCGATGAAGGTGAAGGGGGTAGTAATGACCTCATCCCCACGCCCAATCCCCGCTGCGAGCAGCGCCAGATGCAGCGCACTTGTACCGGTATTCACCCCCATCACATAACTGGTCTGGGTATAGGCGGCAAAGAGTTCCTCAAACGCAGCCACCTCTTTGCCCAACACAAACTGGGTACTCTCCAACAAACTCAACACTGCCGCATCAACCTCGGCCTTGATCGAGAGATATTGCGCCTTCAGGTCAACAAAAGGAACCATAAAAAGACTCCTAAGCCTAGATTGCGACCGGCTGACCATGATTGGCCATCGAACGGGACGCCGCCTCTAAGATGCGCACCACCCGCAGCCCTGCCTCACCACTAGAGAGCGGGGTTTCCCCACTCTGGATGCACTCGACAAAGTGTTCAGCCTCAATCTTCAACGCCTCGATATTATCCAAACGTGGTGCCCACATATCCCCGGTACGGTAGCCGACATGGCGCTGGTAGATCTCATCCTCCTCGTGGCTGACGATAATACCCTTGTCGTAGACCTTGACCTTCTCACTCATCTCCATATCGTCATAGACGATCATCTTCTCCGATCCACCAATCAGAGTCTGACGGATCTTGACTGGAGCCAGCCAGTTGACGTGGAAGTGGGCGATCAGGTTATGATCGAAGAAACAGGTCAGGTAGGCCATATTCTCCGGGCGACCAGGCACATGCGCCATACCCGTGGCTGCCACCATCTGCGGGCTACGCCCGATCAGAAAGTCCATGATCGAGAGATCATGGACAGCGAGATCCCATAAGACACTCACATCACTCTGGAAGAGGCCGAGGTTGACCCGTACCGAGTCGTAGTAGTAGAGATCACCGAGCGATCCATGCTCAATCAGTTCCCGAATTTTGCGCACCGCACTGGTGTAGATGAAGGTATGATCGACCATCAATGTCAGGTTGCGCCGCCGTGCCTCAGCCACCATCTGCTCACCCTCAGCAACCGTGGCGGCAAACGGCTTCTCCACAAAGACATGCTTACCTGCCTCTAGGGCACGCATTGTTAAGGGAAAGTGGGAAGAGACGGGAGTAGCGACTGCAACGGCCTGCACCTGCGGATTAGCCAGCATCGCATCCACATCGGTATAGGTTGTTACCGATGGATAGAGCTTCTCAACCAGAGCGCGGCGCTCCTCGCGCTGATCGCACACCGCCACCACCTGCGCCCCACGCGCCTGCGAGAAGTTACGAACGAGGTTCGGCCCCCAATAGCCATAGCCGATGACACCAATACCTAGCATGGAGATGATCCTTTGGCTCTATCGAGTCAACCCCATTGGTGACCCGGATATTCTTCAGGCTACCGAGAACCTTCTTGCATACTCAGTTGTGCAGCCTCCTCGGCTGAAGCGCAGCGCACCCCAGTCGCACTCACATACCCAACTAGGCGAGCCGGGTTGCCCAATACAAGACCAAAATCGGGCACATCCTTCGTCACCACCGCCCCCGATCCCACCATCGCCCAGCGCCCAACCGTCACCCCGGTGACAATCACCGCCCCGGCCCCAATCGCGGCCCCGTACTGAACATGGGTCTTCCCCACATGCCAATCGGTTGCGTTCTTCAAGCTGCCATCCGGGTTGATTGCCCGTGGCAATTTGTCATTGGTGAAGATGACATGCGGGCCAATAAAGACCCCATCTTCAACCGTCAGCCCCACATAGAGCGAGGCATTGTTCTGAATCTTGACGTTGTCACCAATCGTTACGTCAAATTCGATATAGCAGTTGCGCCCGATGATACAGTTACGCCCAATCTGGGCGCGTTCACGGATCTGGACATTCGCCCATACCCGTGTGCCCTCACCAATCAGCGCCTGCGGAGAGACATCCGCCGTTGGATGGATTGTCGTCATGCGCTACCTTTCCCCAACAATACCGCTACGTATCTGCAACAATAATGCAATACGCTACATTGGTATCTTAACAAAGATAGCACCAAAAATTAAGCCTGAATAGGTGAAAATATCCTCTAATTGCGCCGCAATCGGCTCATAACACTCATCAGCCCATGTTGGATGATCTCCATGTCCTGGCGCGGAATAATCCGCAAAGCCAAAACGGCTCCAACATAGGTAATCGCCGCCACGATGATCGAGAGGAACATCCAGTCGGTGCGCAGCCACCAACTCGTGGCCATCATCAAAACGCCTGCGCAGAGAGTGAGGACGCTTGAGCGCACGTTCGACCATCCGAGGGTATTGCGGGGGAGGAGGAAGATCGCGGTGATCACCATGCCACATTCAGTAATCAAGAACCCCAACACCCCCCCTAACGCCCCGTTCTGATACGTGGCATGAGTCCAGGGCACCAGCCACAGATCCAGGGGCAGCGTGACCGCAATCGCCACGAACATGACAATGTTCCACGAGCCGGTACGATCCACGGAGATGAGCAATTGACCCAGAATCGTATTGAGGTAGGTGAAGATCAGCACCACCCCCAGCAACATGAGGATCGGGCCACTCTGATGAAACTCCGGCCCATAGAGCAGATCAACAAAGGGCTGCCCAATCACCACCAACCCTAAGCCAACCGGCACACTCAACATGAACATGAGATCAAAGCTGCGCTGCGCGATCAGATTGAGCTTGGAGTCACCGGTCGCATAGCTGCGCGCCATAGAAGGGAAGATCACCGTCCCAAAAACGACTGGGAGGAACATCATCGTCCCGAACAGGTTGGTTGCTGTACTATACCAACCGACCGTGCGCGTATCCACCAGGGCAGCAATGAAGAGCTTGTCAATCTGTTGGTAGACCGTCATCGCCAACGCGGTGACGAGGTAGACCCATGACTGACTGAGCATGGGAACGATGCTGGAGGGTTGGAACTGGAGCCGGAGGGGGTAGAGGCGCTGCACCGCCACAAACATGATCGCACAGAGCACAATCATGGCCAGGATATTGACAGAGACAACAAGGTAGAGTCCTGCATCCAGCATGATCAGCAACAGGCTTACCCCGGTCAATATCACCTTACTGGCAATGTTGGCAATGGAGATGAACTCCATCCGTTCGAGTCCAATCAATACCGCTGCAAAGACACCCGAATAGGCCATAAAGAGGAAGGATGCCCCCTCAATCGCCAAAACCCAGTTTGCAGTCGCATCATAGCCCATGATCCATGAATAGAGCGCCACCACCCCTGAGGTGATCACAAAGAGGACGGTGCGGATGAGCAGACTGGTGGTCATCAGATCCACGGTCATAGTTGGATCACGAGCCACACTCTTGGTCAGGTGGGTATCCATGCCAAACGAGATAAAGACCTGACCCATCAACCAGATCGAGGTGGCAATGGCTACCACCCCAGTCAGATCCGCCCCCAGGTAGCGGGGGAGAAAGATTGCCAAAACGAACGAGAGTGCCCAGGTGGTAAGCTGCGAGACCATCATCACACTGACATTTTTGGCAATCGTTCTTCCGCTGATCATGGGTTATTCCCTCATCTTGGAGGCGGAGACTACAGGTATCCTAAACTATCGCTCTGGCAGTAGCAACAGACTCACCTGATCTACATAGAAGGTCGGCACCGACTGGCGATCCGTCTTGAGATAGAACCCGGTTACATACTTGTAGGTTGGATCATAGAGCAGACTATCCAACCAGACCGTCACCTCAACCGATCTTTTGGCTGGGATGGCAGTGTTGATACCGAGGAATACGAGCCGCGTTTCGGAGAAGATCGGTTCATCATCCGTCACCCGGCCATCAAACTGTACTGATGTATCATTCTCTACCCAGTAGGGCTTTGCATTACTCCCCACCACCGCAACCGTCAACGCATCATTATTGATCGCCAGCGGCCCACCGCTCAGGTAGAAGCGTACCCCCTGCACCCGCGAGCGCAGGAAGGTCTGTTTGGTGGTTGGTTTGAGGGTGAAATAGAGCGTCCCAGTAGAGTAGAGCGGTTTAGCTTTAATCGAATAGCGCCCACTCTGCACATAGGCTCGGTTGAGCAGATCGATCTCTGTCTGAAAACTCTGCTCCAGCGACCAATCGGCACGCAGGCTATCATCATAGACCGTCACCGCCACCAACTTATCCGCACCCAGCGCCGTATTGGTCGCTTGGGCAATCGCCGTCTCATTGGGGCGGGTGATAGGGATAGGGGACGACTCCGTCACCAACACAGGCGTAGGGATAGCATCGGGTGTCACAAAGAGCGTCGAGATAGTCGGAGCTGGTTGGGGTGTGGTAGATAGGCTTGGAGTCCGACTACATGCGCTCAAGAAGAGCAGCAGCAACAAACCCAGGAACATGGTGCGACGATGAGATGAGGGATGCATGGAAGAACCTTATTGATGCGTAGCGCGTGCGGCACGTTCCTTTACCCGTTCCATTTGCGCCGCACGGTAGGCAGGGATGGGCCAGGGCCAGACGTTGGGTGGGTTGTAGGGCGGAATGACCCCGGTATCAGGAATCCAAGGCCAGCGTTTGGGTGGGGGCTGATCATAGGCGGGAACCCATGGCCAACGAGGAGTAGGAACCGGGATAGGCCGTTTAGCAATTGGCTCAAGCGCATTGATCAAGCCGATCATCGTGCCCACAAAAGTCATACTGATCACCTCCCACGACATGTCCGCATAGGCATAGGTGAAGTGCATCAGGACATAGAGCGTGGAGGTGAGTGCCACTGCGCGTAGTGGGCCAGCCGGTACGTTCCAGACCGCCCGCCCACCCACAATCATGGTCATGCCAGTGAGCAGGAGCATGGAGAAGAACGCACCCACCCCAGCCTGCATCCAGATCCACATGATCGAGTTGTGGGTGATATATTCCCACCAGATAAAGAAGCTAATATCGGGCATTGGAACGATCATGTAGAACTTATTCCCAAACCCAATCCCAAAGAGCGGTGATGTCTGGATATTGAACATCGTATTGACATTCTCAATATCACGATAGATATTCGAAGCCGCATCACGCGCTGTCGGCTGGCCAATAACTGAACGTACCGCACGAGCAATAATACCAATCGTGCCGGTATTATTCCAAAACGCAGCCAGATAGATCAAAAACGCTACCGCTCCGGTTGGTGCGAGGGTGAAGAAGAGTTTACGATTCTCACGGTAGAGCATGGAGAGGATAACAATAATCCCTATACCCAACGTCAAAAAGCTCGCACGGCGCTGATTAGCAAAGAAACTAAAGAGAACAAACGGAGCCAGCATGGGAATAATTAATCGTTTAAGCGCCGAATCATGGTAAAACCAACTCGTGATGAGCAAAATGAAGAACGCATTAAACTGGATAGACATAGAGTGTTCGGCGATTCGTTCCACTCCACTCAGATCCCAATTCAACTGGGTTGCAACATAGATCACGCCCATGATGCCCTTATACCCCAACGCAATCACCATGAACCACATCAAGCGGTTGATATGCAGACGGGTCTGGATCAGGTTGCTGGTAAGGAGCAACATCGCGGGGAGGTAGTAGATGGATCGCACCTCCCACAACGCAATGGCCAGCACCCCACCCCGCGAAACACCATAGACAAAGCCTAGGGTAATGAAAACAGCAAAGAGTAGAGCCGGAATCAAGATCGGCCCCATATAGAAACTAAACTTGCGCTCCATAGCCATACGCCCAAACCAGACAAATAGGGTCAGGGCAATGTAGCTCTCCAAGGGACTCAGATTGACCGAACCATGGAGGTACATGAGCGATTCACCACTAGAGAAGTTCTTGGTAAAGGGGTACCAGTAGAGCATCGCCTGATCCCCCATCAAGGTGAAGAAGAAGATCAGGTAGACACCATAGCGCGGGTTGTAGAAGATCGCTACCATCCCTGCCAGGTAGATGATCCAGGTGATCATAGACCAGGACGGGCCTTGGCGATACATGAGGAATAGCACCATCCCAGTAATCCCGATCATGCCCACGTACATGAGCCACCAGATCACCTGTGAACGACGCTGGGTATCAGTAACCGAAGGGATATGTTTAGCGAGAAAGGCGTCAACAGCCATACTAGATCCAGTCGAGGAAGAAATAGCCAAAACAGATGAAGAGGCTAAATCCAACCAGCAGGATAGACATAGTACGCATGCTGAATCGATTCATGAGCCATCCTGCATAGAAACAGACGATCAAAAATCCGAGAAAGACCTTCATGCCCTACCTCAATCCTGGGGAACTAAGCTACGAATCCAGTTTGGCGTATGGATCGTGACCTTGTTCAACACAACCCCAAGCATGGTTAAGCTCTTTACATCATCCAATGCCTGCTGGACAGGGGTGATGGATGTGGCTCCCTGGTGCGTCACAACGATGCATGCCGAGCTTAATGCGGCTAGGACAATAGCATCACTGGTTGTGCGTATTGCCGGAACATCTAACAAGAGGTGATCATACTGTTCCGTCAACTGTGCCAGAACATCCCGTAAACTAGGGCAACGGGCAGTTGCAGGGCGCTGGCTAACAGGAATATCACCTGCGGGAATGAGATCGAGGGTGGGGATATTGGTATGGATGATGCTGCTATCTATACTAGCTGTGCCAAAGAGAACATGCTCGATCCGAGGGTGATCAGGAAGGATCGGCTCGATTGGCTCCGCCTCTGCAGCCTTCTTCTTCTTCTTAGACGGTGTCGATTGTGCCCGACGCGGATCGAGGAGATTGAGCAACCCCGGTGTCCACCAATTCAGTTCCACCACACAAACACGTCGCCCGGTATCACTCGCTATTGTCGCACCCAACGCCAGTGCGGTATGGGTAACCCCCTCCCCACGCAGCGCCGCGATGAGCGCAATCCGGGCTGGAAGTTCATTATTCAGGGTGAGGTGCGTCGCCATGTAGCGAAAGCTCTGCACCACATCCGGGGCAAAGGTGTGCTGTAGGCTCCCATCCATTGCCGACACGGTTAATGCCTGAGAGAGATCTACCTCAGGTTCGTTCTTACGTCGCTTGGCCATACTGGCTTTCTACCTCAGCTATGGGCATGAAGACCGTTATGTCTGTGGTTGCAGCGTCGCATCCTCACTTGTGACCGAGGCTGGTTTGCTGGTTGCGCCAACTTCTGCGGTAGCTGCGGCAAGGATTGGCTTCGCCATTGGAACCATCGCCAACACGGGTAGACTCAACCCATGACGTACATCTATTGGGAAGCGCAAGCTACGATCAATGAGCGCACCACCCGCAATTCCGGCCACCGAGAGGAAGATACCCACAACAACAAAGATGGCAAAGTTCATGAGCATCGTTTTGGTCGAGATCTCGGCCACCTGAGGGATTTCGGGCTGATCAATCACCATATAGGTCTGCTTGGTGACACTCTCGGATTGCACCTGCGCAAGACTCGCATTTTCCAGGTTATTACGCGCTGCACTCAGCCGCTCCTCGGCTCGTTGCACCGCTGCCTGAAGCCGCTCAAGTTCCAAGGTCTCTTCGGGTGGGCGATCCCCACGTACCGGATTAGGATTGGCATCCAGGAAATCAATTAGATCATTACGCGCATCGTCCACATCTTCCTGATAAGGAACCATCAATTCCTCAAAGAAGGAACGCGCCGCTACACTCTCCTGGTAGCCATTGTTGATCTTCCACTGCACATAGGCATCCATGGTCGAAGCAACCAACTGGTAGACAATCGTTGGATCATCTCCTGTGGCGCTAATATCTACCAGATTACTCCCCACTGCCTGTATGGAGATGACCTCACGCACATACGTCATCGTCTCATAGACCGAATCTGGCCCTAGTGCCATGGCTGGTTCGAGATCGGTCTTCTGAATCACACTACGGACAAATGCTTGTGTGCTAATCAATTCGTACATCTCAGAGACGGTTGTCTCGGCTGCGGTCGTCCAGAAGGAGCCGCTCTGACCACTTGAGGTGAGATCGGCGAGCAGGTTCTCCTGCGAGACATAGAGGCGTCCGGAGGCGATATACTCCGGTGCCATGTTCAACACAAAGATCGCCCCAACAATTGCGGCGATGATGGTTGGTAGAATATTCAACCAACGGTGGCGGAAAAAGCTCTCCAGCAACCGTAATATCACGATGCGTACCATATAGATGTCACCTTCAAGCGATAATGAACCGTGTTTCCTCAGAATGCAGCATACCACACTCGGTTTGCAGACACCTTGCCCCAGATGTTGCAGGGTGATACTATCGTGATCAGGTGAATAAATCCTGAACGTACACGTAAATGAATATGAACGGACGTTCAAAATAGAGGATACTTCGTATGACAGAGGGCGTTAAACAGAACTACCACCACCTTCGTAGACGATTAGGACATATTGCCTACGAAGAGACCTACGCCTTTCAACCCCGTTTCTTAATCCTCAACCTCATCCTCCGCCTGATACCCCGTTATAGTGGCATGCGTGTGCGTACCCATCTCCTGCGCATGTTTGGGATTGCAGTTGGCCACGGAACGATCATCCTCGGCCCGCCCCACATGCATGGGGCGGGGAATATCCGCCAACGCTTGCGTATCGGTACAGATGTGACGCTGAATACCGATTGCATCTTTGACCTCAATGCCCCGATCACGATTGGTAACCATGTCGCTCTAGGGCATGAGGTCTTGATTCTTACCAGTTCGCATCAGATTGCCTCGGCGATCCACCGCGCTGGTGATGTCACCACCGCAGGGGTGAAGATTGAAGATGGGGCATGGATCGGCTCACGCGCTATCCTCCTCCCCGGTGTCACTATCGGAGCCGGAAGTGTTGTCGCCGCAGGGGCAGTTGTAACCAAAGATGTGGCTCCCAACACCTTGGTTGGCGGTGTCCCGGCCAAGCTCATCCGTGAACTTGATGGTTGATCTTCCGGGGCTTCGACAAGCTCAGCCACCGCGTCGCTGGCGGTAACTGAGCCTGTCGAAGCTGAGCTTAGGAAAGCTAGGACTCCAACCGGATCAGGCTGATCGAGAAGGGCGGAGCCGTATAGTCCAGATTCCCCTCGACCTCACCAAGATCCTCAGATTCGGCATCAGCAAGATCAGGTGCAGGATCGGGGATCTTATTAAACGATCCCTCCGTAGCTTCCAGAGTATCCACCACAAAGAGATCCAGACTGGCCTGCCACGTCCCACTCACCCCCTCCCACACAAAGCGCACATCTTGGGGAGTGTCGGTCTTGTTGATGGCAATCAGGCTCAGATTCCCATCCTCGTCTCGTCCAGCATAGACACTCAGGGTCGTATCCGCCGCAAATGGCGAGTTGACGGGGAGAAGTTGGGTACCAAAGCGCGTCCAGAGCAGCATGGCATAGTACTGGGGCGCACGCGCACCGGTATCCATATCAATCATGCCATAATCGGTACCGTTATTCGCCCTCCCGTTGGCCAGATCCCACTGGTTAGCCATGGCTACCCCATGCGTGGCTAACTGCCCCAGCGTATCGGCCATGAAGAGCGCATTCACCCCCCGCGTCATCAACTGGTCATTATCCAGATCTTGGAAGGCAACCAGGTTGTACTCGGTAACGGCAATGGGGATGCGCCGCCCCAAATAGGTATCGAAAGCCGCATTGGTGGCCGCGATCATCTCGGCCCAAGGCTCATGCGGACGAGACAGCACGTCCTCGATACTCCCCGGCTGTTCCGAGTAGGCGTAGTAGTGGATGACGTAGAAATCAAGGTTCTCGCCACCCTCACGAATGACCTCGTTACCCCAATCCGACCACGAATCGGGTTCTTCCACCCCCACCGCACCGACAAGAATAGTCGGATCTACCGCCCGCATGGCGTCGCGGAAATCGAGGTATCCCTCATAGATCTCCCTACCTGCGATCTTGCCAAGCATGTACTCAGTACCATCACACGTCCAGACATCTTCCCATCCCCAACCGGAACAATCACGCCCACCCATGTCGGGTTTACCACCATAGACCTCATTCCCCACTTCCCACAGCTTGATGCCGAGGGGATCGGGGTTGCCATTGTCAGCACGCAACTGCGCCCAGTGGCCCACGGTCTTCCAATCATAGCCACGCACATCCACGCCTATCGTGGTCGTATCGTCTACTGTACCGTTGAAGAAGGCGACGAGCGCCGCAGCCTCTTTGGAAGTCCCGTTGATCGAGACTGTCCACATAGCCTCTTGCCCTGTGGCGCGCACAAAGTTAAGGAAATCGGTTGGGCGTGCCGCCCATGGCCAGTAACAGCCATCTTCGGTATTCTTCTGCGCATCACCCGTCTCGCAGGCCAGCCAGGAATAGGCATTACTCCAACTGCCCCCAGGAATACGCAGGATGTTCGTTCCTAATGCCTGGGTCATGGCGATCACATCATCACGCCCCAGATTACCAGGCCCAAGCCATGCGGGGACGTTCGTACCGAAGAGACGTGGATCAATTGGTTGGCCAGGGGAGGTGGTATCAATTTGAACCACAGGCCGACCATCCACACTTGCAGGGGTGGTCGGAGTTGATACTGCGGTTGGCTCAAGCACCTCGGTTGGGCTGCTCACAGTCGTTGGCGACTCGGTAAGGAGTGTTGGGGTACTTGGAGCGGCTGGGGTAGGAGGAGGAGGAGTTGTGGAAGTACAGGCAGCCAGCGTCGCCAAGCCCAGAACGAGAAGGAGAATGGCGCGAAACATTCGCATAACAATGCTCCAGTCTTTGCGAGCCAGGCTGCCTGTATGGTACAGCCTAACGCCCGCCGTATTGTTGCTGATAGTACTCTAGGTACTCACCCGACTTGATCGGACGCCACCATGCTTCGTTCTCCACATACCAGCGCACGGTACGCTCCAGGGCTTGATCAAAGTTGTGGCTAGAGCGCCACCCCAAGGCCCGCAGCTTCGCGCAATCCAGTGCATAGCGACGATCATGGCCAGCACGATCCGTCACATGCTGAATCAGGCTATGGGGCTTGCCCAGAATATCCAGGATCTTGTGCGCCATCTCGATATTGGGCGTCTCAACCTCGGTGCCCACGTTATAGATCTCGCCCAACTCACCCTTGTGCAGCACCAGATCGATCCCTTCACAGTGATCGAGCACAAACTGGTAATCACGAACCTGGCGGCCATCACCATAGATCGGCAAGGGCAGATCATCCAGGGCATTAGTGGTAAAGAGCGGCACGGCCTTCTCCGGGTAGTGGAAGGGGCCGATATTATTCGAGCCACGGGTAGTGGTCACGGGCAAGCCGTAGGTGATGAAGTAGGCATAGACGAGATGCTCCGCCCCTGCCTTACTGGCCGAGTAGGGGCTGCGCGCCTCTAACGGATCACCCTCACGCGAGCGATTCGGCTCTGGGATCGTGCCATAGACCTCATCAGTACTGATCTGGTGGAAACGCTCCAGCTTACGCTCACGAGCCACCTCCAGCAACGCCCAAGTACCGTTCACATTCGTGCGTACCACCGCATCAGGGGCTAGAATCGAACGATCCACATGCGTCTCTGCTGCAAAGTTCACAATCGTATCAATCTGGTACGTATCAACCGCAGCCCGTACCGCCTCAAGATCACAAATATCCCCCCGCACAAACGCAAAATGGGGATTCCCCTTAGCCTGCTCCAAATTCTCCATCCGACCCGCATAGGTCAGGGCATCATAGACCACAATCCGATATGACGGGTACTTCTCCAGCATATAATGGACGAAGTTGGAGCCAATAAACCCCGCCCCTCCGGTGACAAGCAGATTCTGCATTCCTCAATCCTCACCCACATAGCTATTCATTCAGCACAAGGATTGTACCATGCGCCTCTTGGAGCCTCGTGGGCAGTATCATGCCGCAATAAACCTACGTCGTGTACAATATCTGGCATAACAAAGATCCCGCTTGCGTATCCAGCAGCGGGAAGAGGAGAACCTCATATGCGCGTTCTGATCACAGGCGGAGCTGGTTTCTTGGGTTCCCATTTGTGTGACCGGTTCCTGGCCGAGGGGCATACGGTGATTGCCATGGATAACCTGATCACCGGCTCTACTGATAACATCGCCCACTTGGCTGGCCATGATCGCTTTACCTTCATCAAGCACGATGTGACCAACTATATCTACCTTGAAGGCGCACTCGATGCGATCCTGCACTTTGCATCCCCAGCATCCCCCATTGATTACCTAGAACTACCCATCCAGACGCTCAAGGTAGGGGCGCTGGGTACGCACAAGGCACTCGGTTTGGCCAAGGAGAAGGGGGCGCGCTTCCTTCTCGCTTCCACCTCAGAGGTGTATGGCGATCCCCAGGTGCATCCCCAGCCTGAAAGTTACTATGGCCACGTCAACCCGGTGGGACCACGCGGCGTGTATGACGAGGCCAAACGGTTTGCCGAGGCCATGACGATGGCCTACCACACCTACCACCACGTCGAGACACGCATCGTGCGCATCTTCAACACCTATGGGCCACGCATGCGGCTGCGTGATGGCCGGGTGGTACCCAACTTCATCGCCCAGGCGCTGCGCGGCGAGCCGCTCACCCTCTATGGCGATGGCATGCAGACCCGCTCGTTCCAGTATGTGAGCGATCTGGTTGAGGGGATCTACCGCTTACTGAACTCAAATGAGGTTGAACCGGTGAATATCGGCAACCCCGGTGAGTTCACAATTAAGGAATTTGCCGAATTGGTGAATGAGTTGGTGGGAAACCAGGCGGGAACGATCACCCGCGATCTACGCACCAAGGACGATCCCCAAGTTCGCCAACCCGACATCACCAAGGCACGCACGATTCTGGGCTGGCAACCCACAGTCAGCCTGCGCGAAGGCTTAGAGCGCACCATTCCATGGTTCCGCAACGAACTGCAACGTCTGGGCGAGATCTCCTAGCAGCAAAGGTAGCAGCGCATGATCTACGACTACCTGATCGTTGGTGGAGGCATTGTTGGCCTCTCCACCGCCATGGCTCTTGGTCAGCACTATCCACGCGCCCGCATCGCCATTTGTGAGAAGGAGGCGCGCTGGGCCGCGCACCAGACCGGGAATAATAGTGGCGTCATCCATGCTGGCGTCTACTACAAACCGGGCAGCCTCAAGGCTCAGTTTGCGCATGCAGGCCAGCGATCTATGGTCGCCTTCTGCCAGCAGCACGACATTCCCTATGAAGTCTGTGGCAAACTGATCGTTGCCACAGCCAAAAATGAGCTCGAACGGCTGGAAAACCTCTACCAACGCGCCCAAGCCAATGGATTGAATGCACAGAAGGTAGGGCCGGATGAGATCAAAGCCCGTGAGCCACATGTCCGCGCCATTGCCGGCATCTACATCCCCAGCACCGGGATCGTCAACTATAGCCAGGTGAGCACCGCCTTTGCGGAGGTGATCGAGCATCAAGGTGGCGATCTCTTCCTCAAGACCATGGTGCGCGGGATCAAGGAACGCAGCAACCTGATCACGGTCAAGACCAGCCAGGGCACCTTCCAAACCCGCTACCTGATCAACTGCGCCGGGTTGCAGAGCGACCGCGTCGCAGCCATGGCCGGGGCGCGCACGAATATGAAGATCGTGCCCTTCCGGGGTGAATACTATGAGTTGGTGCCAGAAAAGCGCCACTTAGTCAAGGGCCTGATCTACCCGGTTCCAAACCCCAACTTCCCCTTCCTGGGCGTTCACTTCACACGCATGATTGATGGCACGGTACATGCCGGCCCCAATGCGGTCTTGGCCCTCAAGCGTGAAGGCTACCGCAAACAGGACATCAACCTGGGGGATATGGCCGACGTACTCACCTACCCTGCCTTTTGGAAACTGGCCAGCCGCTACATTGGCGAGGGCAGTAAGGAGATGCTGCGTTCAGCCAGCAAGGCACTCTTTGTGCAGAGTATGCGGCGCATGATCCCAGAGATCCGGGCTAAAGATGTTGTCCCGACCCATGCGGGGGTACGCGCACAGGCACTCATGCGTGACGGTACGCTCATGGATGACTTCTTCATCATCCCGCATGGGCGCAGCATCCATGTCTGCAACGCACCCTCACCGGCAGCAACCGCAGCTATCGAAATCGGCAACGCGATTGTTGCCCGTGTTCCGAGTCCGTCCTGATCTTAGACCTAGAGGATCGTTATGTACTTCACCCCCACCGAACTGAGCGGTGCCTATATCATTGACCTCCAGCGATTCGAGGATAACCGAGGCTTTTTTGCCTGTACCTGGGAGGCGAATGAGTTTGCAGCCCAAGGACTCAGCACCAAAGTGGTGCAAGCCAATCTCTCCTACAACCGCACCAAAGGTACGCTGCGTGGCATGCACTTCCAGCACGCGCCCTACGCCGAGGTCAAGCTCATCCGCTGTGTGCGGGGAGCAATTGTAGATGTGATCATTGATCTGCGCCCCGAATCAGAATCGTACAAGCAATGGATCAGTGTGGAACTGAGTGCAGAGAATCGGCGCGCCCTCTACATCCCCGAAGGATTCGCGCATGGCTTCCAGACCCTCGTGGATGATGTCGAGGTCATGTACCAGGTCTCACAGTTCTATACCCCCAGCGCCGCCGATGGCGTGCGCTATGACGACCCGGCATTTGGCATCACCTGGCCACTACCCGTGAGTGAGATCAGCCCCAAAGATGCTGAATGGCCCGCATTTCAGGGCTGAACTGCACAATGGTAGCTCCATCCCACGTTGATGTACAACACCATTGGAGATGATCATCAAATGTTCATCTCCAATGGCTAGGATAGGGCGAGAATATGCCAGATCCATGCGCGGGATGCCCGCACAACGGATGAAAGGACGTACACCATGCAACGTCGTATGATCGTAAGTATCTGCCTTGCGGGGGTACTCCTCACCAGTTGCGCTCGTTCAACCCCAGTTCCAGTCGTCACCCCAGTAGAGACCAGCGCACCTACGGTGGGGATTATCGAGCCAACCATCGAACCCAGCCCAACCCCCATTCCCCGCCCGACCTACACCGTTCAGCGCGGGGTTATCGAGGATATCCTGCGATTTAACGGCCAGGTCTCGGCAGTACAGTACCCGATGTCCTTTACCCAGGATGGGATTATTGAGAAGATCTTCGTCCGCCCTGGTGAGACGATTCAGCAGGGCGATCTCGTTGCCCAGTTGAACATTGAAGATCTCCAAGCCCAGTTGACCGATGCCAAACTCAATCTTGCTCAGGCCCAGCGCACAATTACCCAGGCCAGCCAATCTGGGCAGTTAGAAGTTCGGCAAGCTGAACTACTCGTCGAAGCGGCACAACAGGATCTAGCACAGGCGAAACAACCACCCACAGCCCTCGTAGTCGCCCAGGCTCAAACAGCGGTGCGCGAGGCACAAGCCAACCTCGATACAACCAAGAATAACTACTCGCAGCTCAAGAACCAGGCCAAGGCGGATATGGATCGGGCGGTAGTGAGCCTCCAAACCATTCAGGAGCAGTATGGGAGAGCCGTAGTCCAATTGCAGAACGCAAAGGGTGACGAAGCTCGCGAACTCCAAACCACAGTAGATGATCTCAAGCGCCAGATAGCGGAGGCCGAGGCCACCGTTGCGAGTGCGGTCATCAACTACGACACTGCCCGCAACAATGAGGTCGCAGCAGTCAGTGATGCCGAGGCCAAACTAGATCTGGCACGGGCACAATTGAATGACGTGCTCAAAGGCCCTGACCCGTTCGTGGTTGCGGAGAAGGAGCGCGCAGTACGCAGCGCCGAGATCGCCCTGGCGCAAGCGCGCCAGCGCATTCAGGTTGACCCCGCACTAACCACAGCGGTGGAGAGTTGGCGCAACCAGATCAAGAACATCGAGGAGCAGATCACAGCACGCCAACTGATCGCCCCGATTAGTGGTGAGATTGTGGAGATCAACGTCAGTGTGGGCGAACCGGTACAAGTAGGGATGCCGATCATCACCATCTTTGATGAGACTCGCTTGGAGATCATGGTCGAGACCAACGCCATGCTGACCGACGGGCGCACCGATCTGCCCCAATTCAACCCACGCCAAACCATCACCATCACCTTTGACCGCTACCCCGGCCAGAGTTTTGAGGGAGCGATCAGTCTCGCACCGGTTCCATCCCTAGATCTGCTCGAAGATGAGGTACCCCAAGGAACCTACCACTTTGTCTTCGATACCCAAGGGAAGAGTTTTGCGGCTGGAGATATGGCCGAGATCAGCATCCTCCTCAACCGGCGCACCAATGCCCTCTACCTCCCCCCTGAAGCCATTCGCATCTCACGCAACCGGAGTAGTGTGATAATCGAGCAAGATGGAAGTGATAAGACCATCGAGATCGAAACTGGACTAGTAACAGCAGAGAAAGTGGAGATTCTCCGGGGTCTAAGCGAGGGGGATGTGGTGTTTGGGGAAGAAGAGGAGTAGCATAAACAGGTAGGATAATTGCAGCTTATTTCGTAGATAAAAATATCTACAACGTAAAGGATCGGAAATCATGTGGTTATCCATGCGTATGGTATCATACTATATGCAGGTATCAGGTGCATGGCATCATCAAAGAGATCGGTTCTGGTGTCAACGATAGCCGCCCGAAGTTCTTAAAACTGCTTGCGGACTCCACGATCACCCATATTGTGGTGGAGCATAAAGACCGCGCAACGCGGTTCGGGTTTCGCTACATTGAAACACTCCTTCAGCAGCAAGGTCGCACCATTGAGGTGGTCAACCAGGCTGAAAATGGCAAGGAAGACTTGATCACCGATCTGGTTGCCATCGTGTATTCCTTTGCCGCACGTTTGTATGGGCAACGTCGCGCCAAACAAAAGACCGACGTGATCGTGAAAGCACTAACCGAGGGCACCGACGATGCAACTGGTTGAGCAACACATCATCAAACCAACGGACAGCCGCTTTGGTGCGATTGATGCGGCGGCCTTTGCGGCGAAGAACCTCTACAACGCCGCAAACTATCGCGTGCGTCAGTCCTTCATCCAGGATGGTGTGTATGTCAACTATCACGACATGCACCGTCAGATGAAAGACACGGAGCAGTACCAAGCGTTGCCGCGCAAGGTCAGCCAACAAGTGCTGATGCTGCTTGACCGGAGTTGGAAAAGCTTCTTCGCAGCCATCGCCGCGTATCGCGAGCAGCCGTCATCCTTTACGGGCAGACCAGGGCTTCCCAGATACCTCGATAAGACCAAGGGGCGTGCGACTCTCGTCTACACGGTTCAGGCGCTCAGCCGCCCGTCCCTGGCCCAGCACGTGATTAAGCCCTCAGGGCTGGCGGTTGAGGTCACGACCAAACAGACCCGGATCGCCCAGGTACGAATCGTTCCACGCAGCGGCTTTTATGTGGTCGAGGTGATTTACGCGCGAGATGTGGTGCCATCTGCCGTAGACCCGGCGCTGGTGGCCGGGATTGATGTGGGGCTGAACAACTTGGCGGCGATAACTTCAAACAAATCCGGCTTCGTGCCGGTTCTTGTTAACGGTCGTCCGTTAAAGCATAGCAATCAGTTCTACAACAAGCGTAAGGCACAGCTTCAAGCCAAGCTCGGCAGGAAGGGCAGCACGCGCTTGATCGAGCGCATCACAAACAGGCGCAACCGCCAGATCACGCACTACCTGCATACCCACAGCAGACGCATTATCGACATGCTGGTGCGCGAGGGCATTGGCACGCTCGTGATTGGCAAAAACGACGGCTGGAAGCAGCAGATCACCATCGGACGGCGGAACAACCAGAACTTCGTGCAGGTGCCGCACGCCCGCTTCATCCAGATGCTCCAGTACAAAGCGGAACTGGTCGGGATCGAGGTGCGCACGATCAACGAGAGCCACACCAGTACGTGCAGTTTTCTGGATGCCGAGCCGATTGGACACCGCGAACGCTATGTGGGCAAGCGGGTCACGCGCGGGATGTTTCACACCGCAGACGGTCGGCGGATCAATGCCGACGTGAACGGCGCGTATAACATCATCCGAAAAGCAATCCCAAACGCCTTTGGCAATGGGATCGGGGGTGTGGTAGTCCACCCCCTAGGGATCGCCCCTACAAACTGAGTACCCTGCAATACAACGCTAGGGAAAAGTGTACTATAAACACAAGAGGAGGATCCCCATGGACGATCTCATCCTATCCGACACTGCACGAGAATTGGCTCAAGCCGCCCAAGATGCCAATCATGCTGCGGCACGCGAGATCTTCACGCAATACCGCAGCAACCTGGCGGAACAAACTCGGCGCGCCCAGGATGCCGATCTCACCCGCTGGAGCCGGTACTTAGCAGAGATGGGGATGAGTAACAGCCATGTCGCATGGAACAGCGAGCCACGCTACTGGGCACATGTCTCATGGGGATTGATCGAAGGGTTCCTCCAATGGCAATCCAACGCCAGCTACAGCCTCGCCACCATCGCCCGTTCACTCGCCACCATCCGCGCCTACTGCATCCAAGCTGCGCGTGCCGGATTCATCTCACACGAGGCGCTGGCCTTGATCAAAACTGTCCGTAGCCCCAGCCCCAACTCACGCGCCGGACGCAATAAAGATTCGGAACGCCCCGTAACCCGACGGGGCGCCAAAAAGGCTGCCCCCACCCCCATTACCCGCGAGCAGGCTCGCCGCCTGAGGAACGACCACCACGATACGCCTGTTGGGCGGCGGAACGCCCTGCTCCTGTGCCTCCTCCTCGATCATGGCCTGCGATCCTCTGAAGTTGCCGATCTCCAAGTCTCGGATCTCGATCTGGATCGCGGTGTTATCTGCTTCTACCGGCGCAAGATCCATCTCACCCAAACCCACCGACTCAGCCCGGCAACCCTCCGGGCTGCACAACGCTACATAGATGCCGGTGATGCACCGAAACATGGCCCACTACTTCGCGCCACCGCTCGCGCCTACAGCCACTCACTGGGTGGCCCAATCACCCCTGTGGCAATCAGCAGCCTAGTAGCGCGCTTGGGTGTGCGTATGGGGTTGTACCGTCTCAGCCCCCATGACTGTCGCCACTACTGGACGACCCGCGCAGCAGAAGCGGGGGTTGACCCCTTTGTGCTGCAAGAAGCTGGGGGCTGGAATAACCTAGAGATGCCTCGCCGCTATATTAAGGCCGCGAAGATTGCGAACGACCGCATCCGTTTTGATGAGGATGATGATTAACGGGTGCAGATCATCCCTCCATCCACCACCAAGGTAGTGCCATGGATGTAGCTGGCATCATCGCTACAGAGGAAGAGGATAGCCGGAGCCACATCCTCAGGTGCGCCGATGCGCCGCTTGGGGATGCGCTCTAGGAAAAACTTCTCGGTCTGCTCCTGAGCCAGCATGCGCTCGGTGAGGTTTGTGACCACCATCCCTGGGGCTACGGCATTCACGTTGATGTTCTTCCCAGTCACATCCACTGCAATCCCCTGGGTGAGCAACTTGGCCGCGCCCTTGCTGGCGTTGTAGATGCTCTGCCCTACTGCGCCAATGTCGCCCATGATTGACGTGACATTGACGATCTTGCCATAGTCGTTCTTGATCATTGTGGGGATGACTGCTCGGCAGAAGAAGAAGGTGCCACGCAGGTTAATATCCATCACCCGGTCATACTCTTCATTCTGCATCATGGGGAAGGGGACGAACTGGGCAGTGCCGGCATTATTGACCAGAATGTCTATTGTCCCAAAACGATCCAGAGTCTGTTGCACACACGCCTCAACTGCGGCTTGGCTACGCACATCCACCTGAATAGCAAGACACTCCGCATTCAACTCGCTAATCATCTGGCGCGTCTCCTCCAATCCCTGGAGGTTCCGATCCGCGCAGATGGTTAGCCGCGCACCCTCACGCGCCAGACTGATTGCAGTCGCCCGCCCAATCCCTGATGATGCGCCAGTAACAATCGCCACCTTCTGATCAAAGCGTGGAAGCATGGTATTTCTCCAGATAGCCGCCCATGTGGGCGTTGCGTTCACATATGCAATCAGGAGTATAAACGATCAGACGGTGCGAGGGGTCTCCTCGCACCGTCTGATTGTGGCACGGTGGCTTCGACTGGCTGGCTTCGACAAGCTCAGCCAGCGATGCGTTGGCTGAGCTTGTCGAAGCCAACGGCAGTTAGTTGGCGCAAGACTTTACGGGCGACCGCGACCATGTCCACGCCCCTGGCTGTTGCCTTGGCTATTGCCATGGTTGTTGCCCTGTCCAGTACCGGTACCCATGTTGTCACAGACCCCATCCCCATCCGCGTCTACAAAATTTTCATCCGTACAGACCCCGTCACCATCCCCATGCGAGCCACGTGCCTGACCTTGCTGACCCTGGTCGGTACCCATGTTGTCACAGACCCCATCCCCATCCGCGTCTACAAAAGTATCACCGCTACAGGTACCATCACCATGCGGCCCCTGTGCGCCATGACCCTGTCCCTGGCTTTGCATGACAAGTGCCGCATCATCCGTCGTCGTGGTCTGTTGCGCCGAGGTAATCGGAGCTACTGCGAGTGTTGCGGCCAGAACTGCGGCACCGACCGCGCTGGTGAGCCAAATACCGATATTCATAGGGGTACTCCTTAGCCATTGTTGGGGCGGCTGACCCTGTGTCAACCGCAGTACGTTGATTGAGTACAGCATAGCAACCAACTATGGAGGAGTGATGGAGATCGTGCATGTATCGGGTGGAGAATCCCAAAAAGAAGAGCGATGCCGATTGGCACCGCCCTGAAACCAGAACCCGAACCCCAATCCGCACTACTTACCCGGAGTCTTCAGGTTCTCCGCAACTGCATCATCAATTGCCTTCGTGGCCGATTGGAGCGTCTTCACCGCAGCATCGAGCAGGCTGGTGTAGAGGCTGGTTCCGGCCTGCACCAACTCGTTCGTGGCCTTCACAATATCACTATTGCTCTGTACTGGATTGCCATCGAGCGCCGAGGTGAAGCCCGTTACTAGCCGGTTGAAGGTTGCCCCTAGCGCGTTGGCCGCCGTGAGCGGTAATGAGATAGCTGCTACCCATAGGCGGATGAGCCCTTCACCCGACTTGGCAATCGACTCTGCCGAGATCCCCTGGGTGGGAGTGGCATCTTTAGGAGTGGTCATCGCAGTCTTCCTTTGCTTCTACGAGCCATGGAGATAGGCGTAGCTCTATTATACAAGCCTTGATGCAAGGCTTGGTTACAGGTGTCTGTACGTACAGACAGTTGTACTTTTTGTCACGAGTGTCTGTACGTACAGACAGTTGTGCTTTTTGTC
>RRYU01003606.1_pt1 | contig 52131 bp, 40 predicted proteins | sample 2162651 | NCBI WGS metagenome assembly RRYU01 (sample SAMN10267283, study PRJNA491782) | microbial mat metagenome | isolation source: biomat in the production well | place: Japan: Minami-Kanto gas field, natural gas well KTG3 | collected 2017-06
CGTCGAATACGAGGGTGGGAATAGTATCGACGCGTGAGAGGATCGATTTAAGTGCCAGCAGCAGACGGGCGCTTTCTCCGCCAGAGGCAATGCGTGCCAGCGGTTTGAGCGGCTCGCCGGGATTGGGCGAGAGCAGAAATTCGCAGCGGTCTATTCCGGTTTTATCAAAAGCGACCACCTGGTTCTGCGCACTGCTCGAACTTGTAGCAGCGGCTGCGGTTGTAAGCGGAACCCCCTGAGCGTCGTCTGCCTGGGTCAGGCTGACATAAAAGCGCACATGTGGCATTGCCAGGTCGGCCATGGTGGCTTCAATTGCCTGAGCCAGCATATCACCGATGGTGCGACGACGGTGCGACAATTCGCTGGCCTGTTGCCCCAGGTTGGCGCGCAAAGTTGCCTCGCGCGCTTCCAGGTCGGCCATATGCTCGTGACTATGTTCAAGACGTTCAATCTCGGCCTCGGCACTGGCAGCACGTTTGAGAATGTCGGCAATATCGCCACCATACTTGCGTTGCAAACTACGAATGAGCGTTAGCCGATCTTCAATCTCGTCCAGGCGTTGCGGGTCAAAGTCAAGGCGATCACGATAAGTGCGTACACCACTGGCCAGGTCTTCTAACTGATAATGTAACTCTTCGGCAAGGGTTGCCAGGTGCTGCACCGTAGGATCAAGCTGGCTCAACTCGCCCAGGTTACTGACTACCTCGGCGATAGACTCGACAATCGGGCGAATAGGATGGCGGCCACCTTCTTCGCCCTGGTAGAGCAAAGCGTAGGCACTCGTGACCAGGCTGGTGATACGCACAGCATTCTGCAGCAGACTACGCTCTTGCATCAACGCCTGTTCTTCGTCGGGGAGCAAACTGGCGGCGCTGACATCTTCGATCAGAAAGCGTAGTTCCTCAATGCGCTCGTTACGGCGAGCCTGGTTATGCCGTAAGGCCGCCAGTTCTGCCCGCACCTCTTGCAGGTGCGATACGAGGGTGCCCACCGCTTCGCGGAGCGGCAATAAGCCGCCATAGCGGTCGAGCATATCCAGATGTGTGCGGGTGTTAAAGAGCGACAGGCCTTCATGCTGGCCGTGGATATCGACCAGGCGGCTGCCTATCTCGCGTAGCGTGGCAGTATTGACCGCACGCCCGTTAATACGGGCAACACTACGCCCGCTTTCGGCGCTGATCTCGCGGGTGAGGATGACCTGTTCTTCGCCTTCCTCACCCAGGCCATACTCTTGTAGCACTGGCACAACGTCGGGGCAATCGGCGATGGTAAAGACACCCTCGACGCGCGAACGCGAGCTACCGGCCCGTACCATGGTGACGTCGGCTTTTTCACCACGCAGCATGCCCAGGGCATCAATAATGATCGACTTACCGGCACCTGTTTCGCCAGTCAACACATTAAAAGCCGTGTCCAGGCGTAGATGCAGGCGTTCTATAATGGCGAAATCGCGAATTTGCAGCTCAAGCAGCATATTCAGATTAGCTCTCGCACGCTTGTTTTAGTCTGACATAGTTCTGCTGCATTGTACCACGGCGTACTAACCGTCGCAATTGAATGCACTGACGTGAAACTGGTATAATATCCATAGGATACTGGTTTTATTGTCGAGCAGAGACATCTCCCAATGACCCAATCAAAAATGAAGCCAATTATTGGCATCCCTTGCGCAACATTGCTGGATAAAGACTGGTGCCCTCCTATGTTTGGGCATCGTCAGAGTTATGTTGATGCGGTGGTGCAAGCCGGTGGTGTGCCGCTGTTGCTGCCGCTGGTGGATCAGGAAGATATTTTGCGCACCATGTATATGCAGATTGATGGCCTGCTGCTGGCTGGCGGCGGCGATGTGGAACCGGAACATTATGGCGAAGAGCGCCATGAACGCCTGGGCACACTGGAACCGCTACGGGATCGGATTGAACTCCCGTTAACGCGCTGGGCTGCTGCTGATGGCAAACCGATTCTGGGCATCTGTCGGGGAAACCAGGTACTCAATGTGGCGTTGGGCGGTACGCTCTATCAGGATATTGCCGCTCAGGTAGAGACGAACCTGGAACATGAACTTTCGTATCAGTGTCAGGATTGGCTCTGTATGGCCCACGAGGTGTGCCTGGATCCCGAGTCGCGCCTGGCGACCTGGTTAGAAACTCCTGATTTGCTCACCAATTCGCTGCATCATCAGGCGGTTAAACAGATTGCACCCGGTCTGCGTGCAGTCGGCTGGGCACCTGATGGGGTCATTGAGGCGGTTGAGAGTACAAATGGTCAGTTTCTGGTTGGTGTACAGTGCCATCCCGAGGCCCTGGCAACGGTGGTTGATTCGCGCTGGCAGCGCATGTTTGCTGCCTTTGTCGAACATGCTGCGGTGTATCGGCAGTCTCTGGTGACAGATGGCGCAGGCGCTGATACCTGAACCGAGTGAATATATGACCTCAATCGGCATCTATGATTCGGGCCTGGGCGGGCTGACAGTGTTGCGAGCGGTACGGGCGTTGTTACCGCAGCATGATCTGCTCTATCTGGCTGATACAGCTTTTTGTCCTTATGGCTCACGTCCGGTCGAAGAGGTGCGCGAGCGGGCGCATGTCTGTACAAACTGGCTGGTGAGTCAGGGAGCAGGTGTGGTGGTGGTGGCCTGCAATACAGCCTCCTCGGCGGCATTGGAACTCTTGCGCACCGAGGTGTCTGTGCCGGTAGTGGGCATGGAACCGGGCATCAAGCCAGCAATCCAGGCTAGCCAAACGGGCCAGGTGGGTGTGCTGGCTACGGGTGGGACGCTGGCTGGCACACGCTTTGCATCACTGGTGCAACGCTTTGCGACCCAGGTTGCGGTACATACCATTCCCTGTCCCGGTCTGGTGGAGCAGGTGGAAGCTGGTGATCTTGATGGCTGGGCAACGCGTGCTTTGCTGGAACAGTATCTGTCACCGCTCCAGGCTCAAGATGTTGATACGATTGTGTTGGGATGTACCCATTTCCCCTTTCTTACACCACTGATCCGTGAACTGGTTGGCCCCCATATTACTATTATCGACACAGGGCCAGCAGTGGCGCGCCAGGTGGCACGTGTGGCTAGTGTGCCAGTGGGCAACGGTCTGATGCGCTTTGTTACGACCGGCGATCCGGTGCAAGTTGCGATAGTACTGGCACGCCTGAACTTTACCGAATGGTATGTAGAGCAGATATCAGCGTAGTATGAGCGGTAGCTGGATATGGAACTGTAGTGTTTCATATGCGCTGGTTCGCAGCATATTCAAGCCATCAGCTCGCCCGGCACCATAGATTGAATCAAAACTAGATCCGCCCAGGTCGACCGCACTTTGCTGAAACAGCGCATGGATACGTTGCGGAGAAGCCTGGGGTTCCTGTTCTATGAAGAGGGCTGCAAGTGCGGCTACATGCGGCGCGGCGGCTGACGTACCACAGAAAGTAGTGAACCCCAGGGTACTGGTAGCGACACAATCGGTAGCTACCAGGTCTGGTTTAGCCCGCGCCTCTGGTACAGGGTGGCTGATGGTTACAGGTCCCTGGGAACTAAATGCCTGGATCAGGGTGGGTGTGGATGCTGGCACTGCGCCAATGGCCAGGACGCCAGGCATGCCGGGGTGTCCATAGATACTGTCGGCGCTAACCAGATATTCAGGGCTACTCGGAGCGATAAACAGGAGTTCTATCTGTGGGATACTGCCACTGCGCAGGGCATAGGCATCGATCACCACATCAACTTCCTGGATGCTGGTGGTATTGTTTGTGTACGAGACAATCTCTATAGGAACCTGGCTGATCAGTTGATCCGCCGCTGATTGAGCCAGAATAGCCCCGCTGTTGTTCAGCAGATAGATGTCCAGATCATCCACGGCGCTACCAAAACGATTATCCCACTGGAACACTGCGGTGAGACTCGCGCCCCTGGCGAGGCGAAAGCTCTGCGATGTGTCGGTAGGAGCAAAACGATGCAGACACTGGAGCGTCGTGTCGGGGGGGCAATTGGCTGGAATATCCAGGGTTGCCTGGTAATGTTTCTGGGCGTCGTTGCCAGCAGCTGACACATATACAACTCCTGCATCCACGGCGGCCTGGGCGCGTGTTCCAATGTCGCCATTCTCAAAAAACGGCTCGCTGAGATAGCCAATGTCGTCTACAATCACATCGGCCTGAAAATCCTGTTCTAGATAATCAATTGCTGCAATAAAACCGGAGACACCACTTCTACCACTGGCAAAACCCAGGATTGCCTCAGGTGCCAGATCGTGGATGATTTCTAGCATGGCTATACCCTCATTGCCAACTCCTGCCAGCGCAGGGGCAACGTGAACACAACTATCGCTGATGCTCGGTAAATTAGCACAATCGAGCGGCAATTCACCTTTGTTCTGGGCAGATGTCAGGCTGTCGACACCATCAGAGATAACGCCGACGCGCACACCTGCTCCCGACAGACCAAAGATCGCTCGAACCTGGTCAGCTTGCAGGACGCTATCACCCCGGGTTGTGATTGCACTGGTGCGGATAAGCGGTGTGAACATAGGATCGATATAGATGACCATAGGCAGTGCCGCCAGTGTTTCCAACTGATCCGGGCGTACCCAGGCACCAACCCGGGCAAAATCGTTAGACCACTGATCTACTTGCACGCCCAGGTCAGCTATCGCAGCGGCCGCTTCCGAGGTTGATCCCTTCACACGTATCTCGACACCGATTTCACCAGCAGGACTGGTTTGCACCAGGCCAGCCTGGGGGGCAGCAGGAGTACGGGTGAGGGATGGCGAGGAATGTATAGCAATCTGTTGTACCAGGGGGCTGATCTGGGGATATGGCGTATCTGGTCGTATTGCCATCTGAGCGTACGCCATGGGTACAACAGCAATCATACATAGCCAGAGTAAGGTCGTGATGATCAACAGGTGACGCAAACGCATAGCAACCTCACGTAAGAGATAGGGGCGCAATATGCTGCGCGCCCCTACTCGCCGGTACGGCCGGTGACACCATGGGGTGGGGCTAGTTCTGGTGGAGGGTTGTCGACTGGTGGCGGTTGTGGCGCGACTGGCTCTGGTGGTGCGACTGGCTCTGGTGGCGCGACTGGCTCTGGTGGCGCAACCGGTTCTACATTTTCAGGTGGTACGACCGGCGGGATATCACCCGGAGGTGTCACCACGCCACCTTCGTCCGGTGGTGCCACTGGTGGAAGATTCTCACCTGGAAGGGTACTACCATCTTCAGGAAGCGGTGTTTCTGCTGGTGGTGTAGCTTCTTCGGTTGGTTGTGGTTGCGGTGCTGGCCGACTACCCGGCATATCCAGCGGATGAACCTCAAAGATATTGGGCCACGGCTTAAATAGTGTGACAAATTCATCCTCTGATACAACCCGACCAGCCTCTTTGATCGTCCGATAAAAGACAATCGTCATCCCACCACGCGCCGTATCAGTTTGCCGGGGTGCGCCACGCGGTCGATCTGAATTAGGAACATACACTGGCGCTCCGGGTGCGGGTGTACGATTGGTGATAATTGGCCCTTCCACCTCTACAGTGCGCCCAGTATCCGTACCATAGATACGTACTTCAGCTAGGGCACGTGCGGTATCGACATACGTCTGGATCAGCAGCCAGTTACCAGTATCGTTCACAAACTTCAGATCCGGCCCCCCCGTAAAGATTGTAGCATCCATGCCCGGGCCGTCGCCCGCCTCGCCGAAGCCATATTTATCGTACCAGTTAATATAGAACGAGTGACCGTGACGTTCGGTAATGGGCAACCCTGCCCAGAAAGCCGCACGAAACATCGTGGTTGAGTCCTGACAGATACCGCCGCCCCATTCAAGCTGTGTACGGTTCTGGATGATCGCATAGCCTTCAACAAAGCCATTCGAGGCATCGATAGAGCCAATCGTATTGTTAAACGAGAACTCTTCGCCCGGTGCCAGCAGAATCCCATCGAGAAGGCGCATTCCAGCCTTGATATTCGTAATCCGGTAGGCGGCTGAGCCGCTAAAATCACTGCGCCCGACTGCAAGCCGATCTGGAATACTCAACTGGCCCAGAGTTTCCTCGGTAATAGGTGACGCGGTAACATGAAAAGGCAGAGCCAGGGTACGATTTGCGGTTGGGGCGGCTGCCAGGATCTTCTGTTCGGCTCGCGCAATATCAATTGTGCGACCGGGCTTGCCCTCGCTGATGATCTTCAGATTGCCGCCATTCCAATCGACCCGGGGATGTTCAACCGTGCTACCAACTGTCTGTGCAATGCTCTCCAGGCGCTTTCGCACCTGTTCTGGATCGAGTGATACCTCCAGATGTGTACCGGCATCGGTGCTACCCTCAACCTGCTGAATCACCAGCATCTGTGCCAGGTCGCTCTCAGACCAGACCCATTCCTGATCGCCTGAGGTAAGCACAAGAGGTGACTGCAGCAGTGCTTCAATATCTGTCCGGGCTGCCGCTGCCGCAGTATTGTCTAATGCAGGCAGAATTTCGCGTGTCCGCAGCACAACGGTCTGGGGTTCAAGCGTTTGCGCAGCCGCAATCATATCGTTCATGGTTTCGTGAACCAGTAGCTGACGGCCCGCAATGGCTGGCTCATACACTGTATTTATTCCGCGCAGACCTATCTGGGCATTGACAGCCGGTTGTTCGGCTACAGCGGCAATAGACAATAAATATGCTTGCATACGGGGAGCATCGATAGTTAGATGCAGAGGTTGTTCCAGACCGTGTTCATACCCACCCAGAACGCGGGTTAGATTCGTTGCAAAATGATTGTGACGACCAGTTGTGAATGCCTCCTGTACGGCTGCATCTACTTCCAGACGTAAGCCTAGCTCTTCCAGAGTTGGTGTCCAGGTATGCTCGTTATAGACCAGCATAATCGGCTGCTGCAAAAAAGCGTCGTAGCCTTGCTGAACGGCCTTAGCGGCATCTCCAGGGGACAGGTGTCCAACATTGACACCCCGGATAGACACATTCGGCAGAATATATCCATCATATGCCTGGTCATACTGGTAGAATACCCCCCCTGCGCCCAGCACAATCACAAGAAAGCAGACAGTTGCAATTTGCCAGATCAACCGGTTGCGTCGCAGGAACTTGAATCTATGTGCCGCTGACCGGAACTGTTCAGGAATAGGTACCTCGTATTCGTCGGTACGATCGGGCACACTGGCGGGAGTGCCCGAGTCATATACCTGACCACGAATGAGACGTTCTGTTGGGCTAAATTGGTCAATTTCCTCAACCGACACGGGCACCTCCTGATCAACGTTTAACTGTGATAGTATGCTCAGGTAACTATAACGCACATTTTCAGGAATTGTCAATGCAGATTAGCTGATGTGAACATAGTCTGTAGCACCGGCATCGCGCTGGTGAGAGAGTTCATGTTCATCCCAGCGGTGTGTGCGGAGCGCATAGAAAACTGATGAGGAATATCGAAGCGTAGTATGGCTGGTTAGAACAGGAGTGTATCCCAGTCAATATCAGGGCGTAGCCGCTTCATGGCTGTGATCAGATCAGGCACATAATTGCGTCGCTCAAAATGAGCAACTAACTCGCGGGCCTTATCGGCTGCTCCGTCACCGGGTAACCCGTGATAGGGCAAGCCTATATCAAAACAGAGGTCGCGTAATTCACCTTCGCTAAAGCGGCTAATCAGTGTATGGCGTAGCCTGATAAGCGCATCACGCTCGGATTGAGGAGGTAGCATACGGTCTACAGCAGCTACATCCGGTGGATAACTGGTTGCAGCAGATGAACCATATGAACCATATGTGTCAGGGTGTACTCGTCGCATAGCATTGCGGATAGCTCTGGCAAAGGTATCCAGGTCAAAACGATCCTTCTGCACATAATAATCCAGGTCATACTCATCGCGCAGATCCAGCACACTATCTGGTGTTATCGTACTCCCACTCAGAACAATACAGGCAATGTAAGGATGGTATGACTTAATATACCGGATTGCCTCTTTGCCGCGCGGCAATTCAATCCTCTGGCGACCGGATACAAAATTTATGTCGATCAGTGCAATTGAATACAGTTGTTGCTTTTCCTCGGATATCTTTATCTTATGTCTGGCTTCTTCCAGGGAATGTGCTGTATCCAGACTATGCCCCAGGAACTCTGCCGTATCGGCCAGTAATTCGCACCATTCCGGGTCGTCGTCGATAACAATCAGTCGGAGGCATTCAGTCGGTTGTGAACTTTTAGACATGCGATCTATCACCTTCTGATGCACCAATAGTATCTAATAAGTCCGGCAGGTCTGGGAACGGCTCAGGATGGGTCTGATTATTCCAGAGGATAATCTTAAATTCGGGTAATACCTGGGGAATGCCTTTCTGTGCGGCTATACCATGGATAAAGTTGTGCGCATTCTGGCGAAACTCTTTTTCAATGTATGCTTTGACGGGTTGAGTACAAGACACGTCGTTTGGGGTAAGAATAATCAGAAAACGTGGTTCGCCAGTATAGTCGTGATCCAGTAGTCCGATAAAAGCATTGTGACAGCCAGCGGTAGTAACGGCTTGCTCGAGTGTCCGGGCGATAAAAAAGAGCAATGGATCGATCTGTGAGGCATGTGCAGCACGCAGGGCTTCCAGATTAGATACCATAACCTGGATCAGTGTCCAGGGTTGTACCTCACCCACAATATCACGCTTGAGCATATGCTCGGTCCATCGCTCGCATGGCAGGTTTGTTGTATGATCGATCAGGCGTGTGCGCATTGCCTCGATACGCCCATCCAGATTCTCAGGAAAACGCTTTTCACCCAGACCAGCACGGTTAATCTGTTCCACTGCTGCTTTCCAGAGTTGTTCTACATCGTGGATGTGATACGGTGCAGTGCGATTTGTTTCCAACCCTACCAGTAGGTCGACTGCCTCTATATAAAGCAATGCCGCCTTCACCGTGGCAATATACTCGGCAGATGCCAGGCGAGATTTCTCGAAGTAGGCCAGAACGCCATATTTTTGCAGCGCATCGGTTGCATATGACAGCAGAGTTTCTCCGGATGCCACCACAGTGATGGGCTGGCCTGGAGCATCGTGCAACTGACGCAACAGGCTCATACCGCCAGCTTCCTGCCCGGCCTTGCGGTCTTCATCGCGCAAGCCACGTTCACTTTCGGCGAGGGCCAGATCAACAGAGACAAAATGGATCCCCGGAGGTTGCTCGATATAGCTCATTGCCTGCGACAGAGTAAAAGCCGTGAGAATATCGGCCTGGATACTCCAGCCTTCACTAGCCAGTTCCTCCAGAGCTTCTACGCAAAAATCCTTATACAGATCGCTTATATCAGGGTCGTCTTCGACAATAAGCAGCGTTCTTCTTGTAGCGGGCATGACTGGGATCTCCTGTATCTCCGGGTTTTATGCTACGGGTGCAGGTATAATAACGTGAAAGGTAGTACCTTTTTGCCATTCACTGACAACCTCGATCTGTCCGCCCAACCCCTGAATAAAGTCCTGCGTCCAGAAGAGACCAAAGCCCAACCCCGTTCGCTTGGTTGTCCAGCGCATCTCAAAGACGCGGCTCATATGCTCGGGCCGTATACCAATGCCACTATCGCGGATGGTAATCATTATAGCCTGATCTTTCCAACAGCTTTCAATCCAGAGCAGATGCTGATCGATATGTGCGTATGCATATTTCTCGTTGATTGCCTCCACCGCATTCTTGATCAGTACCTTGAATGCCTCGGTCAGCATGTCGGGCGAAGTATTAATCAGAGGGATATCTTCGGTCAGAGCAAGCTGGATCCAGTCTTCGCCTCCAGAGATTACCTTACGCAAAGCTCGTTCCAGGCAGGCATTTACATCGGTTTGCACATCGTGTGGCTGTCGCCATGGTTCATGCAGAGTTTCGAGTAGATCAGCAATCTGGTCAAGTCGTTCTGAGATCGTGCTGCTACGCTTCTGCAGACGGGTACGGCGATTCTGATCAGGGAACTGATCCAGTGAACGTTCGAGAAACTCCAGGTTTCCGCGAATCACGCCGACATGATTGCGCAAGGTATGTACCGAGGTTGCGGCGCTAAAGGCCATTCTGGCAAAAATACGTGCAGCCTCGCGCTGTTCTTGAGCTTGTCGGTACAGTCGGGCATTGTTCAAACCGGCGGCGGCCTGCCGGCCAAAAGCTTGCAGCAGTTCTATCTCACCCCGGCTGAAGCGGCGCGAACGCGTAAAGGCAAACAGATTGCCAACAAAATCGCGGCTGTCCTGACTATCACGTGATGTCTCTAGAAAGAAGGGAACAGCAATAACCTGCTGAATGCCAGACTCTTTTTGAATACCCTCTACTATTGGTCGGGCTGCATGCGATACAACGGGGGTAAAAAGGCTGAAGAGTTGATCATGCACAACCGGCCGTCCGGCAATCGCTGCCTGGACACTCAGGTTATCTCTGTAAGCTTTTTGATGGACATAGACCTTTACAACATCAGGATTATCCAGGGTAATGGGATGTTCGGAAGCACTGAAGGCACTGATCTGGCTTTCCCAGCGATGTATTTGATCGACCGTTGCCAGGTTCGGATCAAGATAAAAGGCGCGAACCGCCAGCGAGTCATCTGGCTCATACCGAGCAACCATACAACCGACATATCCCAGGTCGGCGACAACTCCTTCAGCAATGCGTTGCAAGATCTCTACCTCGCTATGCAGGCGTTGCTGAATATCGAAGACCAGGCGCTGTGCAATCTGAATTTGCAGACGCTGACGCTCGTTGAGGATGGCTGCTGCCGCCTGACGGCCAAAAGCCGTGAGGATCAGTTTGTCGCTTTCTGAAATGGGGCTACGTTTGATCGCAAAGAGGTTTCCGGCCAGTTCCCGGCTGAGGTTGCCATTATCGGTTGTTTCCAGGAAAAAAGGTACGGCTATAACCTGCTGGATACCCAGTTCTTGCTGAATGCCAACTACAATTGGCCGTGAGGACAGCGGGGCAACCGGGGTAAACAGGCTGTAAAGATCGTCACTCAGCACCGGCTGGCCCGTACGGGCTGCCCGGACACACAGATTGTCCTGGTATTCTTCACGGTACAGATAGACCCTGGCAATCTCCGGGTCACTCAGGCTGATTGGACGATCCGGTGGATTAAAACGTGAGATTTGAGACTCCCAGGCATGTACCTGTTCCATTGATGCCAGTTGAGATGCAATGTGGAACGCCCGCACCGGAAATATATCGCCCTGTTCATAGGTAGCCACCATGGCTACGGCATAGCCCAGATCTTCTACAACATCATGCACAATGCCATCGAGCGTGGCCTGCAGATTAGCCCGAGGCACTGGCTCAACGAAATGGGGTTGTCCAGAAGCTTGTTGGAGTTGACGGCGTGTGACAATACGTGCCGCCTGCCGCAGCATCCATGAGAAGGGCGGCATGTTGGCTATTTTCCCCCCAGTTGGTGAACTGAGAAAGCGTTTAAGCAGATGGCGTAGCACACGCAGAGGCGTTTGTCTGAGAGATGGGTTTATAGACATAGTGTTGCACTCAAGCAAAATGACAGCTTATTATTTGTATAAAGCATGTGTTATTTCATTATACCGTATCTAATGTGAAAATAGCCAACTGGTACGGTTAGGTATGGGTCGGTACAGACGATATATGCATTACCCGCAATTATACCGCATCCTGATGCGGTAGAGCCGACAGTTCACCGCCCTTAACAGGCATAGGCGGGGCGCAGCCCCGCCGATACAATAATGTTTTCGGTTTGTTTTGGTGGCTTTGCCACCAAAACAAACCGAAAACATTTTTTTGCGGGGGCCGTAGGCCCCATATGCATCACGGTACGCCTCCCGGCAGGGGTTTGGGAGCCTACGGCCCCCAAAGAATTTCTTTGTCGTGCCGACCGTGTGCGGCGCAGCCGCATGGCGAACTGATGTAAAAAGAGTGCCCCGACATCCCCATGTTCATCTCGACCTTCCTTCTGATATGGAAGTCCCTTGTTATATTTACCTTCCTGCGCCAGTCTAATGGTATACTTTTATGTATAGAATATTATTTATATCATTTACAGCCTTGATATGCCATGAGTCAGGCCTGTTTGTAACGAAAGCCGTATACACTATGAATATCGCTATGTGGGGCAAGGCGCTGCAGGTTGTTCCGCGCCTGAGTAAGGAAGAATGGAACGACCTGGATGTTATTGCAAAGTGGCTGATCAGTACTCGTTCGGTGGTTCTGATTATGACCTTTATCTCGGCGGCCATAGCGGGGATGCTGGCTTATCGCGCCGGTTCTTTTGATGTGGGTGTGTGGCTGCTGGTAACGGCTGGCCTGATCATGGCGCATGCCACTAATAATCTGCTGAATGATCTGACCGATTATTATCGAGGTGTAGACAAAGATAACTATTTCCGTGCCCAGTACGGCCCTCAGCCGCTGGTACATGGCTTGATGACCATGAAAGAGCTTCTGGTCTATGCAGCAGTTACGGGTTTGTTGGCCATGGCAGCCGGCCTGGTGCTGGTGTACCTGCGTGGTAGCCTGGTGTTGTTGCTGCTTGGCCTGGGGGCCTTCTTTGTGCTGTTCTATACCTATCCGTTGAAGTATATCGGGTTGGGTGAAGTGGCTGTGCTGATCGTCTGGGGGCCGCTGATGGTTGGTGGCGGCTACTATGTTATGACCGGGGTGTGGGACTGGCAGGTAGCCGTGGCCAGCCTGCCGTATGCTCTGGGGGTAACGACAGTATTGTTTGGCAAGCATATCGATAAGTGTGCCGCCGATCAGGCAAAGGGCATTCGCACGCTGCCAGTGATGCTGGGGGAACGCAACGCCCGCTATGCCGTGCTGGTAATGATGATCTTGCAGTATGTGTTGACGATTTACCTGATTGTTACTGGCTTTTTTTCGCTGGCCCTGCTGATAGTGTTGCTGGCATTGTCTGCCTTTGCCCTGGTCACGGCTGTCTATCGTCGTCCTGCGCCGAAACATCCGCCCGATGAGTATCCAGCCGGATTGTGGCCGCTCTGGTTTGTGACGTTTGCCTTCCTGCATAATCGCCGATTTGGCTTATTCTTTCTGCTGGGCATGGTACTCGATATGGTGTTGCGGGGCATGGGTTGGGTATAAGATTTGGGTGTAACCTGCTAACACTCCTCTTATACCGTTCTTATGCTGCTCTGATACTTTCTCGCTACAATAACAAGCGTATCGAGAAATAAATCAAGCCAATCTATCTATGTATATTAAGGAGTATAAGCATGCCAGCCGTTTTCGTATGGAAGCCACAGTATACCCCCGCACCTGCACGCATGGGGCGTGGACAAGCGTTAGTACATCATGGCAATGCTCAGGCTACGCTGCCAGTGGCGTTTGATGTGGCCGAGGATAAAGAGGCGTATATTGTGCAAGCCCAACTGCCGGGTATGAATCCGAATGATATCGAAATCAACCTGGAGAACCAGGTTTTAACCGTAAAGGGTGAGTATCCTCGTACCGAGCCGGCTGAGGGAGTGCGCTATCATTTGCGCGAGCGCAAGGCTGGTCGTTTTGAGCGGTCGTTCCGCTTCCGACTGCCCCTGGATGCTGCGCAGGTTGAGGCACGCTATGAGCAGGGCATTCTGCATCTGCGTCTGCCCAAAGTCGCAGCAGTACAGCCACGCCGGATTGAGGTACAGGTTGATACCCCGGTGATGGCTAGTTAAACCAGGGATAATAGGCGACAATGAACGAGATCGGGCGCTGGCTGATTGGGTTAGGAATTATATTGATTATCGGGGGCGGCGTGTTTCTGCTGGCCGGGCGTCTGCCCTGGTTGGGGCGCTTACCCGGCGATATTCTGATTGAGCGCGAAAATTTTAAGCTGTTTATGCCATTCGGAACCATGCTTGTTGTTAGCCTGATCTTGACGGTAATTGTGAACATTATTGCGCGCATCTGGCGCTAAATAGCTTCTATGTGATGACACGTGAAACGTGAGACGTGATAGGAGACTCTTCACGTTTCACGCTTCACGTGTCTTATTGTCTGGGGCGAAACGTATGGAAATGAAAGACTACTATGCTGAACTGGGCATAGCGCCTGATGCCAGTGATCAGGCGATTAAAAAGGCATACCGCAAACTGGCACGGGAGTATCACCCGGACGTTAATGCTGGCGATGCGTCGGCTGAACAGCGCTTCAAGTCGATTAACGAAGCCTATCAGACGCTGGGTGATGCCGAGAAACGCAAAAAATATGATACCCTGCGCGAGCAGTATCGGCAGTGGCAGCAGTATGGCGGCCCTGGTGGGCCTGGCTATAATGCATGGCAGTCCGGGCCAGGTGCATCTGTCTATACAACTGGGAATCTGTCGCCCGAAGATCTAGAGCAGATATTTGGTAGCGATTCGCCCTTTGTCGATATGTTTGGCTCTATGTTTGGCCAGCAGACCGGCCCACGTATGTCGCGCCCACATCGCGGTCAAGATGTAGAGGTGCTGGTCGAAATGACACTTGAAGAGGCGTTTAGCGGTACGCTACGCACACTGCAGGTTGGTGAGAATCGGATCGAGGCACGTATCCCACCGGGTGTATATACTGGTTCGCGCGTGCGCCTGGCTGGTCAGGGTAGTCCCGGTGTTGCGGGTGGATCGCCAGGTGATCTCTATCTGCTAGTGCAGATAGCTGACCATCCCTGGTTTGAGCGCAATGGCCATGATCTAACTACCGAGGTGCGTGTAGATCTCTACACAGCCGCAATTGGTGGTGAGGTACGCGTGACGACGCTTGATGGGGTAGTCAGGCTCAAGATACCGCCGCGTACTCAGGCTGATAGGACGTTTCGACTGCGTGGCAAGGGCATGCCGCATCTGGATCGCCCTCAGGAACGCGGCGACCTGTATGCCCGAGTCAAACTGGTGCTGCCCGATGATTTAAGTGAATCCGAGCTTGATACGCTACGTGAATTGGCACGCAATCGTCAGTTTGCCGACGTAAGCTGGAATTAGTAGTACTGATGTGGAAATAGGCAGTCCGTCTCACCGCAGAGGGCGCAGAGGAACGCAGAGCGGGTGCGGGTCGACTGGCTGGCTGCCACGCCACGCCCCTTTTCATCCCGGCGGTGTGCGCACCCGCGCATGGATGGCTCATGTGAAAAGAGCCAATCGGTACGGGCGGGTACGGACGCCATATATGGCGTCCGTACCCGCCCGTACCCGCTCACACGATACCACTGGGTCATTCTCGTTCAACGGCGTGCGACGCATATCAGGTCGTCGTGATCCCAAAAACTGGGTTGCGTGCGTCCTGAGCCGCCAGGTGAAGCCGTCACAGCCACACTCGGCGCCAGAACCCATCTCCGTGGAGAGGGATCTACGAGCCGTCTGCGAGACGGGCGCTCATCTGGAATGACCCAGTGGTATCTCACACGGGTAGGTTTTTTGGCCCGACCGCATACCAATCGGATCGGTAGGGACAACCCCCCGTGGTTGCCCCAGACAGTGTTTCCGGCATCAGGAAGCCCTGGGGCAGGCACGGGGGCCTGCCCCTACAGAAAAAACCTACCTCTGCGAGGCCCGTCCCCGCCCGTATCCGCCCATGTTCATGCGAACGGTGTGCGGCGCAGCCGCATGGCGAACTTGAAAAACGTGTCTGTCTATCCCACCACGCTGCGGAAACGACTGGTTCCCAGTGTCAGCGTAATGGTCGTCAGTACCAGCAAGATAATCAGTGCTTGCAGCACCGTTTCGGTTACAGTCGATCCAATCGGAACGCCAGCCGGCCCATACAATAGCGCACGCAACGCATTGATCGAGTACGTAACCGGATTAAAGCGAGACACAGTTGCCAGCCAGTCAGGCAGCAAAGTAAGCGGTAATAGTGCCGAGCTGGTAAAAATAAGTGGCAGTGTTAGAAAGTTAGAAATCAAAAAGGTCGCCTCGGTGTTGCGCGTTGTCAGGGCAATAGCAACATTCAGGGCCGCCAACATCAACCCGAACAGCAACCCGATCCCCAATGCCCCCAGGATGCCCACCAGTCCATAGTGGTAGGTGATAGTTGCATAGAGACCCTCTGGCCCAAAGCGTAAGCCAGCAATGAAGGTAATTAACAGGATAATCAGAGCCTGAACCAGCATGCGCGTCATGTCGCCCAGTACTTTGCCCAGCAAAATAGCAATCCGATTAATCGGTGTGGTTAACAGCTTACTCAGGAAGCCACTGTCAAGGTCAGTGATCAGCCCGAGGCCAGACTGGCCAGCACCAAACAGGACAGTCTGAATAATAATGGCTGGCGCAAAAAAGGCCAGGTAACTCTGGCCACCAAAAGCCTGGCTGAACCCCGGCGCGTTGGCTACACCGGAAAACACCTGCCCAAATAGCAACAGCCAGATCATCGGCTGAACCAGCGAAAAATAGAGGATCACTGGTCGGCGGAATAGCTTGAGTAACGCTCGCCAGTATAGTGTCCAGATTTCGTGCAAGAGCGCACCTGGCCCACGCGAAACCGTAACGGGCGTCTCAGTATTGATCATAGTACTCATATTTTCTCTCATTTTGCGCGTTTAACGGCGGCGACGGCCAAAAGGCCCACGCTGATTGCGCCAGTTCTGCTGTGGGCCTTCATCGCGGATCTTATAACCAGTATGTTTCAAGAATACATCATCCAGCGATGGGCTGGTTAGTGAGAGTTGCGCAACATGTAGTTTGGCATCTTCCAGCCGGCGCAACACATTGGGTACAACCTGGCCGCCATTCTGGGCATATACATTTACCCCTTCGTCGAAGCGATCCAGATTGACTAGAAAGGGGGCATCAGACAGAACGGTGCATGCCTGGTGGATCTGCTGCTCGATGCTGCGCTCATTGGCCTCAAAACGCAGGGCAATCACATCTCCGCCCAATTCCTGTTTCAGTTGCCGGGGGCTGCCCTGTGTCTTGATCTGTCCATGATCAATAATCGCCAGCCGGTTACATAGTTTGTCGGCCTCTTCCATATAGTGGGTGGTAAGAAAAATGGTTAACTTTTCTTGCTTGTTCAGCCGGTCAAGATATACCCATAAATTTGCCCGGTTCTGGGGATCTAACCCGGTTGTCGGTTCATCCAGAAACAGCAGACGTGGCCGGTGCATCAAGCCGGTTGCCAGATCTAATCGTTTGCGCATACCGCCGCTAAACGATCCGGCTGGCCGATGAGCATCATCGGTGAGATCCATCAATTCGAGCAACTCGTCGGTACGCTGGCGGATCACTTTGCGTTCCATGTGGTACAGCTCGCCCTGCAGTACCAGGTTCTCACGGGCGGTCAGGTCGTCATCGACGCCTACCTCCTGCGCAGCATAGCCAATCAGCCGTCGGATTGCATCGGTCTGTCGATCTAGATCCAGCCCCATCACGTCTATTTTGCCACTGGTTTTACGCAACAGGGTGATTAAAATCTTGATTGTTGTTGACTTACCGGCTCCATTTGGTCCAAGAAAGCCAAAAAATTCACCCGCCTCGACACGAAAGCTGATGCCCTGAATGGCCTGGGTACCGTCAGGATAGACCTTAACCAGATCCTGGACATCGACGACTGTATTCAACGCATTGACTCCTTCCGGGACGCTACACCAATCAGCCGGGGGCTGTCACTGGTGTAGCTATCGAGATCATAAGAACCATACACCGAGCGGAGCATAAATCCCGCACGGGCCAGCAGGTGTTCTAGTTCATAGCGATAGATCCAGCGCATAGTGAACCGCATGACCTGTCGTGTCACCTGCCCGGTAGCATCTACTTCGTCGTATAGATAGGTGACATCATTGATCTGGAGCGCCAGGTCACATCGGGTTGTGACAAAGCGAAACACCCGTCGACCATCCAGTTCATACTCTCGATCCAGCACAAGGTGACTGTCATCGTCGGCCAGTCGGGCCGGGTCAGGATTGAACAGATCCAACAGCAAGAGACCGTCGTTCGCCAGCGTGTGCCGCAGTGTGTTGAGGGTGGCAAACTGATCCTTTAGCTTCGCCAGATGCATAAAAGAGTTCAAGCCTACAAAGGCCAGGGCAAAGTGATTGGCTGGTAGTTCTACCGTGCGCACATCAGCATGGATCAAGGTCACCTGTGGCATAAGATCCGCCTCGGCCAGCCGCGTCTGGGCAATATCCAGCATAGCGACGGAACTATCTACCCCGGTCAGGGTGTGCCCATCCTCGGCCAGGGGCACCAGCAGACGCCCCGTGCCACACATTAGTTCCAGAATTGGGCCGCCGGTACGTCTGGCCATTTCACGGTAAAAAGACACATCCTCGGCATAATCGTCCAGGTCTGCATCATAGTAGCGGGCGAACGGATCGTACATATTCATAGATAACTTACTTTCAGGCACGGAAACCCGGTACAGGTGACTGGACAGGTGTCCCTTCAGCGGTCTGTAGACAGTGGCAGAACAATCTGCCCATATCAGGGCATGGGAATAATCCACAACAAAAAGGCTGCCCCGAACACGATGCCGAGAAACACCAGCCCTAGAATACCAAACGTCACCACCCGGGCGTCAACAATTGGCTCAAAGCGTGGCGCTCCGGGTAATTTCTGCGGCGAAATATCATCCCGTTTGACGCTCCGTTGCTGCAGGGATGGAGGCAGACCAGACGGGCTAGTGTAGGGCGACTCTGGTGGCCTGGGCGGCGTATATGCTGATGGTGCTTTGAATGTGTCACTCCGCGGTTTCCACCCGCCTTCAGGTGTCCGCCCGGTTGGGTTGGTAGGGAATTGTTGTGACGTACCACGTTCCGACAGGTTGCGTGCCCCCTGCACCAGGGCAATCAGTGTTGCCACCAGCACAAACCCTCCGATCACCAGCGGAAGGATATTTGTTGGCATAGTGACGGTATTATTGGAAATACGTGCCACAATATTTGACACAATATTCAGGATGGGTTGGCCCGCAATGATCAGGAGAAAAATGACTAACCCGATCCAGTTCGAGCCTCGCTTGCCCTTTTTGTGTTGATCAGGTTGTTGCATACGCTTATCCTCACGTCCTTATCCTGGTTCTGCCCGCACAATCAGCCGATGCGAGTAGACCCCGATGGGAATACAGGTAATCAGTGTCAACATCTCAGTATTGGTAGGATTCATCACCCAGACATCCTCAGGCAACAGTGTCAGTACCTCACGTACAACATAGCGGCGATTCTCACCATTCACGGTTAGAAAAATCTCATCGCCAACCCGAGTGTTGGGTAAGCGATTAAAGATAATGCCACTATACCCTACATGACCGGCAATAATAACATTGCCACCAGTATTGGGAAACGCCGACACCGGCCAGTAATGAGCCGCGCTATAGCGGGGTACATCCCACTCACCATAGGAAAAACCCGCCTCAATCACATCGGTTGCTACCCCGATGCGTGGGATACTGAGGTAGGATGGCCGTATGGCCGACCAGGCCTGGTCGCTTGACGAAACAGAGCGTGTGGCCCATGATGGCGCTGGATACGCCTCAAGATACTGGCGGCCCAGATGCCCCAGTAATACCTGTGTGCTAGCCGAGAGTTCCGGGTGAAACTCAAACCGGGCGCGCTCAAAGTACTGGACGGCATAAGATCGCCCATCCTGGGCATTTTGTTCGACAAACTCTTCCGAGAGCGGGTAACCAAACACGGCCAGGCCGCCATTGTTCTGCCAGAAGCGTAGAAAGCTACCACTGAGTGAGTGCCCCGTTTCTGTGAACAACACAGCCCCGGCTTTAGCCGTCGATACAGGTTGAAACGCTGATGCCCTCGCTTGCTTCTGGGCCGCCCATAGACCTAAGTGACCAACCTGAACCTGTACAATATCAGCATGCCACTCAAAACGCGCCCGTTCAAAATATTGCACTGGTCGGCCATTTTCCAGAAAAACCTCGGTGATTGGCAAACCATAGATCGGCAGGCCACCGTTCCGGTCGAAAAATATGCGGAAATTGTAAGCCAGAGTATGACCTGTCTCTTGAAACAGGATAGGTGCTCCGCCGATAGTATCGGCATGGGCTGGTATGGTTGTATATGGCAAGAGTAGCAGAGCTATGAGCAGGGCCAGCAGGAATCGGCGAGGTTTCACTGGTAACTCCTTACGCTTTTATATCGGTTGACTACAATTGCTGACTACAATTATTGTAGCATGTTCTGGGTTGGGGTTGGTCAGCCAGTGTTGTATCCATATATCGTGTACGCCGTCTCATACTACAGGAGGTACGCGGTCGATCTTCAAACCAGACGTTTGACCGACCGAAAGACCTGTTTCGCCTGCGGCAGCGTGGAATTGTATGTCTTTTTTCCAGCATGTTTCGCCTCCGGCGAAACATGCTGGAAAAAAGATGATCTTCTTCCGCCCTGCCGGAGGCGAATCACAGCCTGTGCCTGGACGACCGCGTAACTCCTGTCATATTATGGCTCTATTCATCATTTGCAAGGAATATATTTGAGATCTCAGCTTATGACATCCTATGATTTCCTTGTGCAATATATTGACATTAATTTGAAAATGCGCTACGATAGAAAGCATACGGAAATTTTGATTTCTTGAATTATTGAGATCTCCATCTATTCTATTGATAGGAGAGTACGAGGTGAGGTTATGACACCAATGAAAGGGCGTGAGGCTTATATAGCCTCTATTGACCATGTGGTTCGTCAGATCACCTGGGAAGAACATAAACAGGCTCTGCATACACTCAATCGTCCAGATATTGAGCTGACTATTCCACAGATGATCACATTGTTTGCGATTCGCGCAACGGGTACCTGTCGTATGAGTGAACTGGCCGATATTACCCAGCAGTCAGCCGGTACATTAACAGGTATCGTGGATCGCTTAATTGAAGATGGCCTGGTTGGTCGTATACGTGCTGCTGATGACCGGCGCGTTGTCCAGGTAGTACTTACTCCAGCCGGTGAGGAACGTCTGTTACGGGTTGAACAAGCCCGCTGTAACGATATGTCACGGGTATTGAATCATTTTGATATCGATGAACTAGATCGGCTTGATTGCCTATTGCAACAACTACTCTATGGTATTCATAGTCTGCTTGATCACGAGAAGTTTCCGGCATTGGTCATTGAGGACGATGAACTTGTAGCGATGCCATAGTATCTGCGTTGTCAATCTCTCTACCGGGGCCCCGGTGATGAGTGATATGCTGGTGATTGCCCTTTTCCTCGCCTTCAGCTCATGTTATAATCCCTGTAAGCGTTGCATATTCACGTAATGTTACGTGCCTTATTTGCAAACTGCCTGCGGTAGCATGGCCTTTCTTCAAGCATAATCGCTATCTATAATCCATAGCGGTTTGTCTGTGTTGTGAAAGAATGTGTCTACTTCTGCTTTTTCTCTTTTCCCATCAGGCTAAAGTACCAGGGTTTTATGGGCAATTCATATGACCAGCTATGAGGACTACCATTCTGTTGAAGATGAGATAGATACATATACCGATGTCTCCGATCAAGGAGCAGCTTATGGCGCAGAATTGCCATCCGAGATACATCTGCAGCTGACCGGCCTGCTTGATGTGGCTGCCTACCTCGTTTCTGTCCTGAATCTTGATGAACTGTTACATCACCTGGTAGATCAGGTGGTTGATGTTTTGCCGTTCATGCAGGCTGGTATTCTCTGGATGTATGAGCGTCGCCTGGGAAAGCTACGTGTAGTAGCTACCAGCGGTTTGCCTCTGACGCTGGGTACGTTGAACGACTTGCAACGTTGTCAGCTTGCTTCAGGCGAGGGGCCTGCCGGGTGTACTCATCAGGGTGGTGAGGTTGTTTGTTTTGAAAGCCGTAGTGGTTATCAGGATATCGCCGATCAGCCCGGTATACGTTGCCAACCCGTTTTGCAACAGGTAGGCGAAGAACTCCCCAATAGACTCATCAGTGTGTGTATTCCTCTACGGGTTGGATCTGAGGCTTATGGTGTACTCGAACTGCTAAGCCTGGATCCGTCGCTGGAAGATTCACCGTGGCGCTCACTGCGTGCCGATAATCGGCATATACTGGGTACGTTTGGCCATCTGGCGGCAGCAGCCATTAAGAATGCTCAACTTCATACCCAGGCGCAAAGCCACCGTCGCCGCCTTGATGCCTTTGATGCTGTGGTAACAGCAATCAGTACGGCTACCGATCTGAATGATCTGCTGCGTAGTGTCCTCGATGTTGTGCTGGGCCTGGTTCCCGTTTCGTCTGGAACGTTGTTGTTGCTCGAGCCGTCTCAGGCCCGCCTGACGCTGGGGGCGTATCAGGGCTTGCCGCCCAACTATGTTGAGGTATTGCAGAGTATGCCCGTAACCGGCTCTGCCTGTGAAGAGGTCGTTCGCTACGGCCAGCCAACGTTACGCCCCTTGATCGAAGAGCGCGGCGAAACCATGTTGCTGCAGGCTGGCCTGGCCAGTTGTGCTTATCTGCCGCTGCTGGCGGGTGGTACGGTCGTGGGTGTGCTTGGTTTGTTCGGCGAGAGCAATTTGCCCGACTGGGTGGATATGGCAACCCTGATGCCGCTGGGCAATCAGGTTGGTTTTGCTATCGCAAATGTGCGTTTGTATGAAGATAGTCAGGCCGAACGGCGTAAGCTAAACACGGTGATCAATAGTATCGCCGAGGGTGTGTTTCTCTGCGATAGTAAGCGCCAGTTGGTACTTGCCAATGAAGCGGCGGTTGAGTTGCTGAGTCTGGACTCGGTGCCCTTTCAGCAGCCCCTGAGCGAAATGGGTGAATTTTATAGTATCCGCGATACCGAGGGGCAACCGCTGACGGTTGATCGGCTGCCAATGGCGCGTGCGCTGTCTGGTGAGGTCTTCCATGATTATCGCGTGTTACTCTCGGGCGCAAGTGGTGCCGATACGGTTATGAGTTTTAGTGGCGCACCTGCTCAGGCCGAGAACGGGGTGATCGAAGGGGCGGTGGTGATCTTTCGCGATATTACCGCCAGTCAGAAACTCGAACGTGCCAAGGATGAGTTTCTGGCAATTGCTGCCCATGAGTTGCGTAGCCCCCTGGCTGCGGTGCGTAGCTATGCCGATCTCTTGCTGCGGCGCGAACAGCAGCGTAGTGAGGCAGATCCGCGTGATGTGCGCGGCTTGAGCATTCTGTCACAACAGGTGACCCATATGCTGCGCATGGTCGATAATCTGCTGGATGTCTCGCGGCTTGATGCTGGTCAGCTTGGTTTGCAACTACAACGTATTAACCTGGTGCCCCTGGCCACGCAGGTGCTGGATCAGCAACGCCTGACTGCCGCTTCGCATGAATTAATCCTGCATACAGAAGAACCGGAACTCTGGGTGCAGTGTGACTCGCTGCGTATCCGCCAGGTGTTAACAAATCTGGTCGGTAATGCGGTCAAATATAGCCCTTCCGAGACTCAGGTGACGCTGCGACTGATCACCCGCGAGAAACATCCAGAGCAACTGGATATCGATCCGTCCACGGAAGCAGACGCAACAGAGTCGTCTGCTCCTCCCGCGTCGCGTGAAGTGCTGATCACGGTTTCCGATATGGGCAGTGGCATCGTGGCCGAGCAGCAAATACGCCTGTTTCAACGTTACTATCGCGCTGGTGGGCGACGCGCCGAGGGGCTGGGGCTGGGATTGTATCTCAGTCGCCAGTTTGTTTTGATGCATGGTGGTACAATCTGGGTTGAGAGTATTGAAGGGAAGGGGAGTACCTTTTGTTTCACCTTGCCAATAGATGAATAGGTATAACGGATCTATGCACCAGAAAGAATATATTGCTACTCTTCCTGCCTATAAACCGCCGAAGTTGATCGGTCAGCAGTCTGCTGATGTGGTCAAGCTTTCTTCGAATGAGAATCCCCTGGGGCCGTCCCCGCGTGCGTTGTCTGCGTTGCAGACAGCCTTGCATACCATACACCGCTATCCGGATAGTATGGCTCTGGCATTGCGACAGGCTCTGGCTACGCACGCCGATGTACCCCCGGAGGCGGTTTTGTGTAGCAATGGATCCGATGAACTGGTGTTTCTGCTCTGTCTGGCCTTTTTGCGTGAGGGCGATGAAGCTGTGATGGCCCAGGGGACATTTATCAGCTATCTGCTGCGTACCTTAACGATGGGGGCACGATCTGTACGTGTGCCCCTGCAAGATTATACGCACGACCTGTCAGCTATGGCGCAGGCAGTGACACCGCGTACCCGGCTGCTGTTTGTGTGTAATCCCAATAACCCTACCGGCACAACTAATGGGGCATCCGAGATGGCCGATCTGCTGGCTCAGGTTCCCTCTGATGTGCTGGTAGTTGTAGACGAAGCCTATATCGAATTTGTTACCCGTCTTGATTATCCTGACCTCTTAACGGAGTTGCGTCAGGGACGCTCGAACCTGATTGTGCTGCGCACATTTGCTAAAATTTATGGCCTGGCCGGTCTGCGTGTAGGTTATGCCTATTCGCATCCTGATATTGTCGCATACCTGGATCGCGCCCGCCCAACCTTTAATGTCAATGCGCTGGCTCAGGTTGCTGGTCTGGCTGCCCTGCAAGACGAAGAGCATGTCGTGCGCAGTCGGGCATATGCAGCCGAGAGTCGCGCCTTCTTTGGGCGTGAGCTGTCTCTGCTGGGGCTACAGCCGATATTGAGCGAAACGAATTTCGTGGCGGTTGATGTGGGAGATGATATGGCAGTAACAGAAGCGCTCGGAACATACGGCTTTACGGTGACACCGCTGTCTGGCTGGGGTGTGCCTGGCTGTATTCGTGTATCCTTTGGCACTCCGGAACAGAATGAGCGTTTTATGGCTGTGCTGGCGCGCATATTGGCGCAACGTGATGGCTAGATATCATCACATAGGCATGTTTCAAATCAGCTTGACCGTTTCGGCTATCACGTTGCACCGCTAGTAAGGGCGACTGGCCGGTCGCCCCTACCCAACCGTCAAGCTGGATTGCCTGGATCTGAAACATGCCATAGATTGAAAATAGAGTGAGGTGTTCGGCTATTCCCCCCGCATCCAATCGTCCTGATAATCTTCTCCGAGTACAACCAGAATATCGGTACTGTATGGAGCGGGTGGAGCATCCGCGTCTGGATCAACCTGGATATACACCGGGTCAACTCCTAACAGATCGGCCAGGCGCTGGCGTGTCTGCGGCTGGTTGGTATAATCGATAATGGTCGTATGCTCATAGATATCTGGTGCATCGCCAGCATCATTCATAAAGAAGCCTTGCCCTGATAAAGTCGTGGTGACACGAGTTGCCAATCCTTGCACACCGGCACCATTCTGTACCTGTATTCTGGCAACTTCGTTGGTTGCTGTAGGCCCGGCCATAAGCCGCACAACCAGTGTGGCAATATCGTTCTGATCCCAGTAGATATCAGACCCATCTTCGGCAACCACACGTACTTCATCGGGATTAATGCCCATCGTGATAATGCGGTCGAGCGGAAGCTCCTGCGCCAGACGTACCAGGTCGCGTAGCACGGCCGGGTCACTGATCGGTAGGCTTGTCGAGACCGTTTGTTCAAGCTCACTAAACATATTTGGCATCAAGGCAGCCTGGTCAAGCAACCCGCGCTGGCGTACATTGGCAAGAATAGCATTCAGAACCTGTTGCTGGCGGCGACTACGGTCGAAGTCGCTATCACTATGGCGCGAACGAGCATACTTCAGCGCCAGTTCACCTTCAAGTACCTGCAATCCAGGTGGGATATAAATACGCTCATAGCCAAAATCCTCGGTAGGATACTCCGGGTCAAGCAGGGGGCGTGGCACATCGATCACGATACCGCCCAGAGTATCTACAATGCGTTCAAACCCATGAAAATCAACCTGCGCGATATAGTCAATCTTCAGGCCTAGAAACCCTTCGACGGACTCCGCGGCAAGGGCAGCTCCGGCGGTTGCTGGAGGTGTATCATCTTCGTACAGCTGGCTTGCATGCATATAGCCATAGGTATAGGCTGCATTGATCTTTTGCTGACCAAGGCGAGGTATCTGCACAACTGAGTCACGTGGAATTGAAAGCATGCCTGCCCAGCGTTCAACTGGATTCACATGCACCACAATCAGCGTATCGCTACGCACACCATCGTCAGGATTATCACGTTTATCCACGCCAATTAACAAGACATTGAACGGCTCACGCAACTTTTCTGTAGCAACCGGGTCAGGCATACCATCAGCACCGGTCAATCCCGCTGCCTGGCGCGGATCATCCTGTTCAATAGCATCTAATGCCTGGGAAACCCGACGTACTACCAGCGTAACAGCAATCGTGGCAATAATGCCGATGATGAGGATACTCAAAACGACGGTACCACAGCCGCCACGCTGGTCTGGCCGTATACGCCGTGTCGTATTACTATTACTGGTACGACGCCTGGCCACGCGTTCTCGTGCAGTCATATAGCGGTGTGGAGGGCGCGTAGAAGACATGGATTTCCTCTACTTGTACATACAGCGTTGCATATGGATGCCAGGAACACGGTAAACGTGGGTATTACCTGACATCATATATGAACAACATGCTGTAGTAACTAAGACATGGTTCATGCTTACTGTACCATGGGTCAGGAATGCCGAATATGTTCCAGGGGCGCACGCATATGCATCCGCCGTACATGGATCTGCTGTTCAGTTGGCAGAATTGCCAGAGCAACAATACTGATATCATCCTGCGGTTGCCCCCGATCCAGTTCCAGCGCCCGCCGTAGCAGTGCCTCGGTAAGTTCTTCCGGGGGATACCCCTTAGCGGCTGCCCAACCCGACAAAAAGTTCGTCAGTTCTATATCTTCGCCATATGCCTCACCAGCACGTAGCAGACCATCAGTGAACATAATAACATAGGTATATGCTTCAGCCGCTATTTCGCTAATGATCGGCCTGGTCATAGCATGTAGCCCGATCGGATCAGACGGCTCGTTGTAGGAATGCAGTCCCTGCCGATTGATCACAAAGAATGGTGTCGGATTATTGCGCGACATAAGAATATTGCCACTGACAAAATCAACTGACATAATATTCAATGATGCCGCGACCTGGCCCATGCGATAGGTATAGAGATAATCATGAACAGCCCGCGCCACGGCCCCGTCACGCGCCCCATCTTTGAGTAGCGAGATGGCACGTGTGACTACCAGGTTGCTCAGTGTTTTAGCCCCACGTCCGCGGCCCTGACCATCAACGAGGACAAATGAGAAGCCCCCACCGGGCCGTTCGACCACTTCCAGTGTATCGCTGCTATCAGTTGATAGAGTGTGGCTGGCTTTCGCAACGGCAACATGTATATCGAGCATAGCTACCTCAATGTAAACGTTTGTGAAGAGTTTATTCTGTATTCCTCCAAAGTTGCATGCAACAAGTATTGTAGGAGCTTTCAGCAATCAAAGCAAATGACAAACTAGTGGCAAGGTTCACGATCCGAGAAACACAGGTATGTCTGCGGCTGTGAAGGGAAAAGTATGCATGAAAAGGGCCGGTAGGAACGTGCGGCTACAAGTTCCTACCGGCCCTCTTCCGTGCTGATGGGCTTGAAAGCGCGCAACGCCCCGGGGCGTTGCGCGCTCTTTTTTCCTTTTCCTATTTCCACATCACGCGGGCAGAGGTGATGTCATCCCACCGGGCGCTACCACACCAGGAGTAACACCTTCGCCATCAACAGCATCTTCTTTACCATTGAGCCTGAAGCTACCACGGGGAATACGTGTCAGCAGTTCACGCAACCGGTCGCCTTCAAGGGTCTCGAATTCCAATAGTGCATTTGACATATCGTTGAGAACCGGGCGATACTTTTCTAAGATCGCCGTAGCACGTTCATATGCCTCAGATACCAGGCGATGCACTTCTTCATCGATAATCTTGGCAACCTCATCACCATAGTTACGCTGTTCACTAATCTCACGACCCAGAAAGATCAGTTCATCTTTTTCGCCAAAAGCGATTGGGCCAAGGCGGGCACTCATACCATAGCGCGTAATCATGGCGCGGGCAGTTTTTGTCACCGTACTGATATCGCCGCTGGCCCCGGTTGTAATATCGCCAAAAACCAGTTCTTCAGCCACACGCCCACCCAGAGCCATTGCCAGTTGCGCCTCGAACATCGATGTGCTGTAATAGCGCCGATCTTCATCGGGGATCATCAGCGTATACCCACCGGCCATACCACGCGGAATGATCGTCACCTTCTGAACCGGGTTTGCATCGGGCATAGCCTGAGCCACAATTGCATGACCAGCCTCATGGTAGGCTGTGATCAACTTTTCGCGATCGGTCATCACACGGCTACGGCGTTCTGGCCCACCCATCATTACACGCTCGATAGCGTCTTGCAGTTCAGGCATACCAATCTTCTTCTTCGAGCGACGTGCGGCCAGAATAGCCGCCTCATTCACCGCATTCATTAGATCGGCACCCGAGAAGCCAGGTGTTTGCTTGGCAATCACTTCAAGGTTCACCTCTTCCTCAAGCGGCTTACCTTTGACGTGTACCTTTAGAACTGCCACACGCCCACGTACATCCGGGGCATCAAGCACAACCTGCCGATCAAAACGACCAGGGCGTACCAGTGCCGGGTCAAGCACATCAGGGCGGTTCGTGGCTGCGATGATAATCACATTGGTGTTTGTATCAAAGCCATCCATCTCGACCAGGATCTGGTTGAGTGTCTGTTCCCGTTCGTCGTGAGAACCACCCAGACCTGCGCCACGCTGGCGTCCGACGGCATCAATTTCGTCGATAAAAACGATACAGGGCGCATTACGTTTGGCCTGGTCAAACAGATCACGTACACGGCTTGCGCCCACACCCACGAACATCTCGACAAACTCAGAACCGCTGATTGAGAAGAACGGCACACCAGCTTCACCAGCTACTGCTCGTGAGAGCAATGTCTTTCCGGTGCCGGGAGGCCCCACCATGAGCACACCACGAGGAATACGTGCGCCCAGTGCGACAAACTTATCGGGGAATTTCAAGAACTCGACTACCTCAGTCAAATCCTGTTTGGCTTCTTCCTGGCCAGCTACGTCGGCAAATGTAATTGTTGGCTTGTCGCCAGCAAACATGCGAGCGCGGCTCTTGCCAAACGAAAGCGCCTGGTTATTACTGCCCTGAGCCTGGCGCATAAAGAAGACAAAGAAACCGATCAGGAGCAGTGTAGGGAGCAGCACGGTAAAGATGCTTAATAATCCTCCCCAGGCCGGAGCCGGCTTTACACCGACTTGCAACGCCTGTGCGCCATCTTGACTGAGCGATACGCCATACTGTGCCAGGAGAGACATAATACTATCGCTGCTCTCGATCCGTGATCGATAGGTCTGTTCGTCGTCATGGTAGCTGACGATGATTTCCTCATCACCCGCCTGCGCCTCTATGCTTTTAACTTTTCCTTCCTGTGCATCAACAATGACTTCAGCAATGCCCTTCTCGCTATTTTGATTGGTATTTTGGCCAAAATATTGGAAAAATAATGCAAGTGCGGCAACTAAGATGATGAGGTAGACAAAGCTATTTTTTAGCCAACGATTATCACCCATGCTCTATGCCCTTCTCTTCGTGGATGCTGCTTGTATACGGGTTTTCATCCCGTGCGTAAGCGTTATGTGGATTCGTACGATTGAATTATGATAGTCGCATTATACCAAAAGCAGGTATCAGCGGCAAGGGAATTCTATCACTTACGCTGGTCAATCTGGATTAATCGGGATTGCTGGCATATATTTCTGGCTTGAGTATACCAATATAGGGCAGGTTACGATAGCGTTCGCCGAAATCCAGGCCGTATCCTACAACAAACTCATTCGGTATGTCAAAACCACGATATTTAACGTCTACATCGGCAATTCGCCGTTCTGGTTTATTCAGTAACGAGCAGATATGCAAGCTGGCCGGATCACGCCGTTCCAGGTGGCTGCGTAGATACGCCAGCGTCAGGCCGCTGTCAATGATGTCCTCTACAATCAGCACATGCCAGCCAGCAATATCTGTTTCAAGGTCTTTTAGCAGTCGTACCACCCCGCTCGATTCGGTGCTGTGGCCATAGCTGGAAATGGCAATAAAGTCGAGTGCCATCGGTATCGAAATGGCCCGCGCCAGGTCAACCATAAATACAATACACCCCTTGAGAACGCCAATCAGAAGCAATTGGTCACATGTGGCATAATCCTGGCTGATCTGTTGTCCTAATTCGCGCACACGCGCCTGAATCTGTCGCTCGGATAAGAGAACTCGTTCAATGGTTGTATGCATGGCTGCCTTTCTGGATAGACAGTGGACGATCCTACTGCTCTGCGCGTAAGGCATGTTTCAGAATCGGCCAGCTTTCCTGTACCGTTTACAGACAGATTGGTCGCTTGAATCACCCCACCCCCTAGCCCCCGCCCCTGCAAGGGGCGGGGGAACCCGGATGGGGCGTCCTGGCGGCACACGCGCAGCGTGTGCCGCCAGGACGCCCCATTTCCCCCCTCTCCCTCAGGGAGAGGGGGGCAGGGGGGAGAGGGCGTATCGTCCAACCAAACGGTACAGGAACCCTGAACCTTGTCTAAGTGGCGCTTATGTGCGCGTAAGCGTCACCCATAGAACATGACGGCTATCCGCATTGGCATGGAAGCGTGCATCGGCACGCATTCCGGCCACCCAGACAATCTGCGAAGCTGTTGCTAGAATGGGCCATGCCGCTCGCACGTCACGCGGTAGTTTATGATCGACAAAGAAATCTTGTAATCGGCGGCTGCCGCTTCCGCCTGCCGGTCGAAAGCGATCACCGGCACGGCGGCGGCGCATGACAAGTGGCTCGTCCAGTGCATCGACGTTCAGTCTGACACTCCAGCGCCAGTTCTGTTCTACACCAGGGTTTTCAGGTGCCGTATAGCCCGTTTCAATCTGCCAGGTGGCTGAAATGGGTGTTATGCCTGGCACGGCGATGGATAGCTCTTCAACGGCCAGTTGTGGGAAATTATGCCTGCCTGAGATCAATGTCAGGCCGGCTGCTGCCACTGGCTGATTGGTCAGCAGAAAACTGTCGTAGGTAACATACAGCCATATCCCCCTCCCCAGAGTGTGCTGGTAGCCGGTGCCCTGGGCTGCGGCGTGGCGGCCTGCTTCAATCTGATCAAAACTGAATGCATCGCTGCCCACCAGGTGCAAGGCAGCCCGCCGCAGCGCATACCGTTGCAGCGTTGCTGGCAATTGCGCCCATCGGTGGGTGTAAAACTGTACCATACCAGGGTAGCTGTCTACCAATTTGGGCCAGAATGTATCGAGTTGGGCCTGGATATAGGCATAATCGTCAGCACAGATGCGGGCGGTGCGCTGAAGCGCCGTGACCATCTGTTGATTATAGCTTTCCATATGAGGCAGGAGTTCCATCCGAATGCGATTACGCGTATAATGTGGCAACTGGTTTGATGGATCACGACATGGTTGCAACGTGTGAGTTGTACAGTACGTTTCAATGTCTGTACGGGTTGCATGCAGCAACGGGCGAATCAGGCAAGGGTTTGCACATGTGGCATCTTGCCAGGCCGGATCATGTTCTGGTAGCCATGCTCTCCATTCTTCCCAGGGAACAACCGGGCGCATTCCACGCAAACCAGCCGGCCCGGCCCCATGAACCAGGTGCAACAGCACTGTCTCAGCCTGATCATTGGCCTGGTGGCCCACCGCTACAGCCGCACACTGCCTGACCAGAGCAATGTCAGCCAGAAAAGCATAGCGCATAGCGCGTGCCGTTGCCTGTTTGTTCTGGCGCAGGGCTTTGGAGATCGCTGGAATGTCTTGCCGCTCGATGGTAGCCGATAGCCCCAATTCGGTGGCGATTCTGGCAACAACCTCTGCTTCGGCGGCCGATTCGGCGGCACGAAATCCGTGATCCAGGTGGGCAACATGTAAAGCTGGCCCACCCATCTGCCAGAGACGCCATAACACGTGTAGCAGACATAACGAGTCAGGCCCTCCAGAGACAGCCACCACCAGGCAGATTTCAGGCTGCATAAGGCACTGCTCAATCAGAAATGCCTGAACATGGTCAAGCAGGTGATCACTTGTCATGGAATTATGCAAAAAGCGACGAACGGTGTATCGTTCGCCGCCTGTGCTGGTGCCGAGGGAGGGATTTGAACCCTCGACCTAACGATTATGAGTCGTTCGCTCTAACCTCTGAGCTACCCCGGCAAAATGTTATAGCCCGCAGTCCACCAACAGCCGCCGTGGTTTAGCACAGCAGAACATGTCAATCCCAATCAACCCTCAGATGTAACCACGAGAACTGCCATTTCAACATCCAACGCCAACATGCCGCTAATCGTACCATGAGCCTTGTATAGCGTCAAGTTAACCGTACTGAAACTAGAGCCACGTCAAAGTCCAGGAATGGGAGTAGTCACGTAGCACAGACGGCCAGCAGTTCAATCAGAAATTGACCATGACGAATCAGATCTTCCAGAGGCAGGTTTTCGTTTGGCCCACGTATAGCGCTATGATTACGGGCAATCGCAATCGTTCCCACGGGGATGCCCTGCGTCTGGGCAAACAGGTGTAGTGGTAGTGTAAAGGGGCCAAATGGCAAAAGCGTCAACGGTTCTCCATAAATAGGTGTGCCAGCCGCGACCAGGTTTTGCAGGAAAGGATGCTCGCTGGATGTGCGTGTGGGGGGATAGCTCCCCGGCAGTTTCTCAATCCGAATATCCAGACAACCTCGTGCAATCAGTTGTTCACAGATCAGGGTAAAGATATCATCGGGGGATTGCGCCGGAACAAGTTGAAAATCTACCTGCGCCGAGGCGGCTACCGGAATGCCTGGCAGTTCATAGGCTGGCTGTACCGTAAACGAGCTAAGATTACAGGTAGGAAGTGTTACCTCAGCCCGGATGAGTGAGACACCGCTTAACCCGAACAGAAATTCAGGCAACTGCCAGTCGACCAGTCGCCCTGCCTCATCCAGGCGGGCTTTGCGTAGGGTCGCATTCTCGTTGTGATTCGGGCCTTCAACCATGTCATAGAAGCCATTGATCCGGATATCCTCATCCTCGCCTTTGATATGTCCCAACGCCCAGACCAACCGCCATGCCGGGTTGCGCACAATCGAAGCCAACCCGGGTAGCAGAGGATCAACGGCCCCCTCGGTATGCAATTTTACCTGGAGCAATCCCTTGCTGCCGCTGTGACAGAAAGGCCGTTTGCGATCATCGCGTTCTCCAGCACTGCCCAGGCAGGCGTTGGCACGTAATATAGTTGCATGTTCGGTCAGCACTTCTTCAAGGTGGGGGCTTCCGATTAACCCTTCCCCTTCGACAACTATTGCAACCCCACAGGGAAGTTCACCCTCGGTATCTAGCAAGGTACGTATCGCCTGGAGATGAGCTACCAGCGGGCCTTTTCCATGCCCAACCCCACGTCCATACAACGAGCCTTCGCGTTCTGCCAGTTGAAACGGTTCCTGATACCATGCTCGCCATGGGCCGGTTGGTGCGACATCATAGTGATGGTATAACAATAATGTAAATGGACTGCGACCGGCACGATGTCCAAGCACGATCGGCGCACTGGCTGTACGTACCAGTTTTGTGGTCAATCCGGCTTGCCGCAGTAGTTCAGCCACGATCCTGGCTGTAACGATCAGTTCAGGCTGCTGTCCCGCTCTGGAGGGTTGGGCGCAGAGATGGTGTAAATCGTCAACAAGACGCCCGGTTGCAATAGTGGCGGGATTAGACACGTACGGTTTCCTTTAGTTCAGGATGGGCACGATGATGCCCGAAATAGGGTGTGTCTTCAATTATAGCATCTTGCGACTGTTTCTGTGGCAGCAAAATTGAAGAACGATGCTGCCGCAGGCGATGGGGTGATTCACGTGATCCCATCTGTCTGCGAATGGTACAGTAAAAGTAGTCAGTTTGAAACCATGTCTTTTTCAAAAATGTGTCGCCGTAGGCGACACATTTTTGAAAAAAATATAAAATTCCACGCTGCCGCAGGCGATACAGGTCTTTCGGTTGGTCAAACGTCTGCAACGCCCACGGCGTAACTTACGTCAATGTAGCGGCCAGCGTAACCCTTTAGGGTACATATTTTTGATAATCCCCCCGGTTCGCCGCCCCCAGCCAATCGGAAAACCAGCCACCCGTATCATGATCCATCCCGCATCACCTGGTTCGTTTAAGGGATGGCCCTGAAGGTAACGTGTCAGCCGCTGGTCGTCTGGTTCCAGGTTAAGGTCTCTCTGGCATTGCGACTGTTTGCCCGGCGCATATGGCCTCAGGGCCAGCGCCAGGCTATGTGACGGAATGAACCGATCTTTCTGGAGTGTCCCCAGCCACAGTCCGGCACGTGCAATACGTATGCCGTCGAGCGGTGGCAGTTCTTCTGGCACGGCATAAAGCTGGTTCTTATGCAGGGTCAGAATGCTTCCTGCTATCAAGTCAGCTTTAAATGTGCTGCGCATAAAGTCGTTCCAGCGATCACATGCTGCTGTGGCGGCCAGGGGCAGGCTGGTCGCAAACTGGTCTGCCGGCATATCACCGTTGCGTTGTAGGCGGGCAATAAAATGCCCATCACCAGCAGACATGTGTGGCCAGAACCGTGCTGCACGTTCTAGATTGGGGTTGAATAGTTCAGGTGGCAGCCAGTCGGGACGACCAGGACTGCTTCGCGGCAATAGCAGTGGTTGAATGTCGAAGTCTGGATATTCAGCCAGGAACGCGGCAATGATATATTCGTTCTCTTCCGGCGCAAAAGTACATGTACTGTAGACCAGTGTTCCCCCCGGTCGCACCAGCGCGGCAGCCTGTCGTAACAGGTGCCCCTGACGTAGCGCACAGCCCAGAACGCTTTCTATGCTCCACATACTCCTGGCCGATGCAGATTTGCGAAACATGCTCTCGCCGGAACACGGCGCATCCAGCAGAACCCGATCAAACCAGTTTCCCCAACGTGTAGCCAATCGATCAGGACGCTCGGCTGTCACCAGAGTGCGGCGTGTGCCCCAGCGCTCCAGGTTGCTGATCAGGGTTCGGCTACGGCTTACATCAATGTCGTTGGCCACCACCAGTCCTGTATCACCACTCAAGGCGGTAATATGGGTTGTTTTGCCCCCTGGCGCAGCCGCCAGATCTAGAATACGCTCGCCTGGTTCGGGTGCCAGTGCCTCGGCAACGGCCATGGCGGCTGCGTCCTGCAGATAGTAGAGTCCAGCAGCGTGAAAGGGGTGTTTGCCCGGTTGCATATCTGGAGCCACACAAAAACCCGATGGACACCAGGGGATCGGATCGAGCGGCCATGCCACCAGGTGCTGCAGATCGCTGCCAGGCAGCTTGAGAGTGTTGACACGCAGGTCGGTCGTTGAAGGTTGTTCCAGGGCGGCTAGAAATGCGTCAGCCTCAGACCCGAGCCAGGCACGCATCCGGGTAGAAAATTCTAGCGGTAGCGATGTGTGAGCAGTCATACTCTTGAGTGTACGAGATATGCCTGTTGGCGTCAAATTATTCTTTGAAAAAGATGATTATTTTTACCTTGCCACAGGTGAATCTCAACCGTTGCACGGGCGACCGGGTGCATCCTGTAAATAACAGGAGTTACGCGGTGGGCGTATAAAACCCACGTTTGTCGGAACAAAAGACGTGTTTCGCCTGCGGCAGCGTGGTACTGTCCATTCTTTTTTCAAACATTCTGGCCGGAGGCCAGAATGTTTGAAAAAAGATCTTCTTCCGCTTTTTGCAACAGAAAGCCGTGTTCGGCACTTCCCCGGTCGCCTGAAGCATGCCATGAGCGTAGTCGAAGGGGCAGACCGTCCCCGTGCCGTGAGAATACCGGAGACATGAAACGGAAGAAGTCTTTTGATGGTATGATAGCGTCTTAATGATACCATCGAAAATATCCAAACAGCGTCCCATCCGCATTGCCATGCTGGCCCGCATTGTGTATCCTTTACACGGATTCGGCGGGTTAGAGAGCCATGTCTATAATCTTGTCACCCATCTGACTCGTCTGGGCGTTTCGGTCAGGCTTTTTGTGCAGGATACGGCTCGCCATGCACCGCCAGCCGTAGAGCAGCGTGCGGCCTTTCAGTCAGTTATTAGCGAGTTGCATTCGGTCACCTTTTTGCGTTATGATCGCACCTCGCCGATCTTACCACCCAACGGCATTGTTGGACGCCAGATTAACTATCCCTGGTATACCTGGCGTCTGGGGCTGGCGGTGGCCGCCATGGTGCGGCATGGCGAAGTCGATCTGGTGCATAGCCAGGGATTATGTGCCGCCGGATATGGTTTTATTCGTGTACGCGACCCGTTGCTTCAGCAGGTGCCATTCGTGGCAAATCCCCATGGAATGGAGGAATTCCGTACGCCCGACTGGCGCAAGTGGCTGGCTTATGCGCCGTTTCGTCCGCTCTATGCATATGGCCATCGTTGTGCCGATCGTGCGATTGCAACTGATGCCTGTACTCAGGATGACCTGCCGCGTTATCTAGGCGTCGATCCGGCGCGTGTGGTTGTTATTCCCAGTGCCATCGATGTAGACGAGTGCCTGCATCTGGTTCAGGACGATCTGCGGATGAGCCTGCGTCAACGCTTCCAACTGGATACCGCTGAACCAGTGTTTCTCAGTGTCGGGCGTCTGGAACACAATAAGGGCTATCATATCTTGATTGCGGCCCTGGCGCGCCTGCGGGATATCCTTCCTGCCACATGGCGCTGGGTGCTGGTCGGGCGTGGTTCTGAAGAATCGGCTCTTCGTCAATTAGTGTATGAGAGCGGTATCGGCGATCATGTCGTTTTTGCCGGGCGGCTTGCCGAAGCGGAATTGCATAGCCTGTACAATGAAGTTGATATGGTCGTACATCCGACGCTGTACGAAGGTTCCTCCCTGGTGACACTTGAGGGCATGATCCATCGCCGCCCGGTAGTTGCCAGTGCCGCCGGGGGCATTCCCGACAAGGTCTTTGATGGGCGCAACGGCTATCTGACGCGTCCCGGTGACATCGACGACCTGGCTGATAAGTTGCGCCTGGCGCTGGCACAGCGTGAGCAGTGGCCAGCCTGGGGCGCGGAAAGTGTGCGCATTGTCACCAGCACTTTTGCCTGGCCCGTTGTTGCGCGCCAGACGTACGATCTGTATGTAGAACTTCTGGAGGGTATGCCACAGACATGACACGGGTGAACGCAGATCTCAAACTGGTTGTCATTGGAGGAGGGCGCGGTGTAAGCCAGGTTGTTCTGGGTACCCGCCCATATTTTGCTCAGCAGACGGCTGTTGTTGCTGTCACCGATACCGGGCGTAGCACTGGCGTGGCTCGTACGATTGCCGATATGCCTGCGCCTGGTGATCTACGCAATACCCTGACCGCAATGGCCAGCGATCCTGATGCGTTGCTTCCTCGTCTGCTCGAGTATCGCTTTCATTCGCCCAATGTCCCCCTGCTTGATGGTATGGCCTTTGGGAACTTGTTGCTTGCCGCATTGACCCAGATGACTGGCAATCTGGCTGCCGCAGTTGAGATCGCCAGTGATCTTGTCAAGACCACCGCGCAGGTGCTGCCTGTATCAACGGTCAATACGCAGTTATGTGCCGAACTGGACGATGGCCGGATCATGCAGAATGAACTGGCTGTGCGTGCTCTGCATAAGCCGCCTATTCGACGCCTCTTTCTGGCTGAATCGGACGCACCGGCGCATCCGCCTGTGCTAGAGGCGATTGCCCAGGCTGATGTAGTGGTTATTGGGCCGGGCAGTTTCTTTACCTCTGTTATGGCCACTTTGCTCTTTCAGGGTGTCACCGATGCACTACGTCACTCGCGGGCGATCAAGGTGTTTGTGTGTAATACCACCACGCAACCTGGACAGACCGATGATTTTCGTGTTGTTGATCATGTGCGCTGGATGACACAGTTACTTGGATCAGATGTTCTCGATATAGTTCTGGTCAATCGTAGTGATGGTTTATCGCCTGATCTGTTGCAGCAGTATGCATCCGAAGGGTTACATCTCCTTACGCCCGATGATACTGAACTGGCCCACATTACTGCCATGGGGGTGCTTACCCTTGTACAAGACTTTGCCGAAACAACCGGAGTGAAACGGCGGCTCTGGAATAAACAGGATACGATTCGACACGATCCCGACTTGTTAGGTATGGCACTCTGGCAGATTTTCCTGGATCATGCTTCGTAAGTGTTCACAATCGGAGTAGCGCTGGTGTCTCCGCCTGCAGCTAAACCGGCAGAGACGCCCATCTACCAGAGATGTCCCCTGATTGTGAACACATACCATGTTTCGTCACATTGACCGCTGGTACGCCTGATGCTATAGTAAGCGTCACCTGTTTCTGTCGTGCCCATCGCATGTTGTATGTTTGGAGCAAAACATCCTATGAAATGGTTGCGTTACATGCTGGTTTTTATCCCCCTGGCATTTATCGCCGAGTTTTTTCTGCATAATGCAATCCTGATTTTTCTATTCTCGTGTATTGCTCTGGTTCCGCTCGCTGGATTGTTAGGTGAAGCAACTGAGGAGTTGGCTGTTCATACCGGGCCACAGGTCGGCGGGTTGCTTAATGCAACACTGGGCAACGCCGCCGAGTTGATTATCACGATTGTGGCTCTAAATCAGGGTAAAATTGAGTTGGTGAAGGCTTCAATCACTGGCTCGATCCTGGGAAACTTGCTGCTGATCATGGGCTTAAGCCTGTTGCTGGGTGGTGCGCGTCACGGTACGCAGAATTTTGATCGTAAGGCTACCGGTGTGGCGGCATCAATGATGACCCTGGCTGTGATAGGTTTGATTGTGCCTACCCTCTTCGAGGTGCTGCGTGAAATTCAGCTTGGTGCGGTGGATGTTTTCAATACAACTGTTTCCGATCCGCCCCTGAAGAGCTTGAGTTTGTGGTTAGCAGGAATTCTGATCTATATATATGTTTTGAGTCTGATCTTTTCATTTCAACAATCGGAACAAAAAATCACTGGCCATTCCGGGGTTGAGAATCATACAGATGAAGCTGAGGCTCATGTGGCCCGGTGGAACGTGCGTACTTCGGTGGGCATACTAGCAATTAGCACGCTGGGGATTGTCTTCTTAAGCGAGTTTCTGGTTGGCGCGGTCGAGCCAGTAGTCCAGAGCCTGGGGGTCAGCGAGATATTCCTGGGCGTGATCATTATCCCTATAGTCGGCAATGTCGCGGAACATATCGTGGGTGTTCAGGTGGCGCTTAAAAACAAGATGGATCTGTCGCTGGCTATCTCGCTTGGCTCAAGTATGCAGATTGCCCTCTTTGTTGCGCCGCTGCTGGTGTTTATTGGCCTCTTGCTAGGGCAGGAGTTTACGCTCTTTTTTAGCCTGTTCGAGGTTGCTATGCTTGGTTTGGCAGTGATGCTGGCAACCATTATTGCTTCCGATGGCGAGAGTAACTGGCTGGAAGGTGCTCAATTACTGGCTGTGTATGTGATCATTGCGCTCGGATTTTATTTTACCCGTACCGACATGGCCGAGGGCGCAATGCAGTTGCTTGGTATTGGGTAAAAATTTCTCTGTCCAATGCGATGAAACACCCTTCCGGCTTCATCGCATTATTACCTGATCGTGAAGTCATCGACAAGTATGCTCAATACCTTTCATCTTCAGACATTTCTGGCCGTGGTAGATGCGGGTAACTATACGGCAGCGGCAGAACTATTGCATATGTCACAGCCAGCCGTAAGCCAGCAGATCCGCGCTCTGGAAGAGCAGCTCGGCAATGTACGGCTGTTCCGGCGTGTAGGCCAGCGTATGGTGCCTACACATGCCGGTGAAGAGTTGCTGGCTGTTGCCCGTGAACTGGTGGCGCTGGCCGAACGGGCCGAACAGAATATCCGTGCTTTGCGCGGGCAGATTTCCGGTCGCGTTGTGATTGGCTGTACGTCTAATAGTGGTGAACATATTTTGCCACCTTTATTGTCGACGTTTCATTCTCTATTTCCTACCGTGGCTATGTCCGTCCAGGTGGCTTCTAGTGAAACGTTACTCGATGCACTTACATCCCAACAGGTGTCGCTCGTATTAATCGAAGAACAGCAGCGTCGCCGTGGCTGGGAGTCGCGTGTGCTCGGCAGTGAAGATCTGACGTTGCTTGCGCCGCCTGACCACGAGTTGACCCAGGCCGAATCGGTTGTTACCACTTCATTGCGTGAATATCCTCTTGTCCTGCCACGCAATGGTTCTCCCCTTCGTCGCACCATCGAGGAGGGCTTGCGTCGGCGCGGTGTGACAGCGTCTGACTTGCGGGTTACACTTGAGGTTGATAGTATGGCAACGGTGATCGAGGGGGTGCGTAGTGGGTTGGGGTTGGCATTTGTGCCTACTACGTGCTGTTCACAGGTGTGTGATCTTGCACATATTACCCTTGATGGGGTGCCTTTACAACAAGAATGGCATCTTTTGCGTATCCGCGAACGAGGTGCTCCTCGGGCTGCCCAGGAGTTATATACTTTTCTTATCGGCGATACTGCCCGTACATTGCTGGCTAGAGTGGGGTTGAAGGTGCATCAATAGAGTCGCTGTATGCTGCCGATTATACTCCTTTTCATGTTCCATCTGCCGTCTTAGATACCAATCGTACCGACTCGAGTCGTATCCATCCACCATCCCCGACCCCAACCGGATCAAGTCGCAAGCCTGTAATCTGGCCGAACCATCCTGGCTGTCCTTGTAGCTCTAATCGATAGGTCATCATCCCAGAGCCGGGTTCCAGGAGGAAGCGTACCGATCGACGCTCCTCTACTTGCCGGTTGGCGTCAAGAAAGAAGATCTGGGCGTCACGTCGCTCTGTTGTAGCCGCTATGCGGATTTCAATCGCTTGATACAGATCGGTGTCAATATGTACCCAGGGACTGGTTAGTTGTATATCAGTTTCAGGTACAAAGCTCCAGTTCGACCCCAAAGCTTCTGCCTGGATATTTTCAGCCTGCCATCCCCAACGCTGTCTGCTGAAATGCCAGCCTGCCCCGGCTACTATTTCCGGTGCTGCTGGCAAGCGATAATATCTCGGTAGGCTACCTTCTAAGCGGATCATTTCCAGGTCTGCCAGATAGGGTGTAAAACAAGCTGTAACCTGCTCTGGTGTCAGACCGAAGCGATTCAGAGTAGTCATCGTGTCGTTCGGATAGAGTGAACTGGGATATAGCACTGCCTCGTCGATAAACACGGCCGATCCTTGAAAGAGTGCCGTGTCGATACGCTGGCGCATATGCCCACATGCCGCAGGCCAGTTTCCATTTGCCATCAGCATGGCCTGATTAAGTGAGTACGTATTATTACGTTCCACATAGTATGGCAAATATAATTCTTGCATACCATCAGGAACCAGTAAGAGATCATCGCGGCCAGCATACTGTGCCAGTGTGTAGGCTATCTGTCGTTGCAGATCATAGGGAGCGAAGCCACGCGCTAGAATGGTTGTTCCGTTGACTACCAGCATAGTCATGCCGATTGCCAGTGTAAGCCAGATGCCTGGATAGCCAGACGAACCACCGCTTGCCAGGATGAGGGTGAGCAGCAGGATGGCTGGCGGTAGACTGGCGATCCAGAATTCGATGTTATCTGGCTCCCACCACAAAAAGAAGCTGCCATAGGTAATCAGCCATAATATCAAGCAGACAGTGAGTCTCTGAAAGCGATACGCATGGCGGCGGGCAAACAGTATGCCCAATCCCACCAGCAGTAATCCTGGCCCTGAACCGTCCGGCTGAGCCAGGGTGCTGGCTAACCCCAGAGCCAGATCGCCCCAGTTTTCTTGATCGATGCTGCCGCCCCACCATCCTGTGCTGGCATAGGCTGTCATCCATTGCAAAAACGCCTGGCTAGAGCGCAACTGGCCAAAACCGAATCCAACCAGTACATAACTTCCTATAACGATAATGCTCAGGGGTAGAGCATACATCATCGCCAGCCAACCACGTCGAAGCCATGCGTAGCCAGGTGTAGCCTCCTGAGGTATTATCCTGGCTAAACAAAATGCTGCTGCTATTGGCACACAGAGCAGTATATTGGTCTGATGAAACAACACGGCCAGTCCCTGGACAACACCCAGTGCCACACAGATACGCGGTACAGGTGTTTGCAGTAGCTGGATCAGCAACCATAAACAAACCACCAGAAACAGAGCTGCAATAGTGTATACTTCTACTTCGACAGCATAATACCAGTAGGCATAACTTGCTCCCATCAGCAGTGCGGCACACAACGCTATGTCGCTACGTCGGGCCACCTGCCGCACCAGGGCAAAAAACAGTGCAACCCCCAGAGCGCCAGCTATTGCATTAATGATCTGAAGCGGAACGCGTGTACTACCATGCCAGCCGAATACATGCCCTATTTCACGCACAAGGATACCTACTGGTCCATACGCGAGGTGATGGGGATGAAACAGTTCACGCCATGTTTTGCGATCGACATCAAGCACATACGAGAGTGCATCAAAGGTATGCACCTGCGTCATGGTAGACAGGTAAATTGCAAGAGTAAGCAGGAAAATCAGACCAGGGGCTACAAACGCTGCACGGCGCATTACATATCCATATACCTAGAGTTCAGCGTTTATGCGGAGAAGGTATCAGAGTAAGCTGATCGCCAACCTGCGTATGTGTTGTAGCAATGACGCCAGCCGGTAATTCGATTACATATTTTGCCCCCCATATACCCGCATAGGGTCGATTGGGGGGCATCGCCTCGCGCAACCCAACCACGTGATCAGTATCGTCAAGAAACAGGACATCTATCGGGAAACGCATGAAAAAAGTATGGATACTCCATTCGGGATAAATGATCAGGCCGTTTCCCGGCGCAAGCTGTGTGCGCCCCATCAAACCAAGCCCGCGTTTCCAGAATGTACGTGCAAGCTCACACGTTTCTGCAAGTGTAGAACTACGATTATGATTAGTAACCCTGATAGAACTGGTCATAATAGCTATTAGACACCGCCCAATGATTCCATAAGGCGTGGCACGGCAGGCCCCAGAATAACCACAAACAGGGCTGGAAAGATCAGAAACACCATTGGAAACAACATCTTAACAGGTGCTTGCTGAGCAGCTTCTTCTGCTCGTTGGCGGCGACGTGTACGCAATTGATCCGATTGGATGCGCAAAATCTTCGACAACGCCACACCTAACTGGTCTGCCTGAATAATTGCTGCTACAAACGTTTGCACATCATCAACGCCGGTACGTTCGGCCATATCTTTCAAGGCTTCGCGGCGCGAACGTCCCAGGCGCATATCCGAAAGCACGCGCCTGAACTCTCTACTTAACTCATCGTCCCATTTTTCTACCACACGCTGCAACGCCGAGTCAAAGGCCAGGCCAGCCTCAACGCTGATCGTAATCAAATCCAGCGCATCAGGTAGTGCTCGTAGAATACTATGCTTACGTTTACGGATCTGCTGCCCCAACCACATAACTGGCAACATATAACCCAGAATGAGACCAACCGAGCTATACATTACTGCGCGCATCAACGGCATGGTGGTAAAGGTTACCACCCCAAAGATGGCAAATAACAGGATCGCAAGAATCAACCGCAAACCCGAAAACATAGTTGGAGTGATCCCACCAGGATTTCCAGCCTGTTGCAAGTTTGTCTGTAGGCGTGCGGCGCTCTGCTTGGGGCCATAATTGCCCAGTGTTGCCAGGATCGAACGGCCCATTGGGGCCAGAACACGTTGGTGGAACGGCAACTGCAGTTCCATCTCTTCCAGCGTCATGGCTCGTTCGGTGAATTGGCTCAGGCGGTCACCAATTGTATCAGCCTGTTTGACGCGTGAAAGTCCATAGATAACTAGCAGAACGCTCACCAGCAATAAGACCCCAAAGCCTACCAGGAGAGGTATCATAGTAGCACCTCATACTTCGATATCAACGATCTTCATAATCGTGAAATAACCAATAATAATCATCACACTGGATGCAACTGGTAAGCAGCACCAGTGCTGTGGTGGAAAGCCAAAGCTAAAAAGCGGAGCCATATATTCCGGGTTGATCACCGAAATAAAGACAGCAAGAGCAATTGGCAAGCCGGTAATAACATAGGCTGAAATACGCCCCTGGGCGGTCAACGTTTTAATTTCGCCTTTGATGCGTACACGTTCACGAATAGTATGGCCTATAGTGTCCAGGATCTGCGCTAGATTACCGCCAACCTCATGCTGAATATTCACCGCTGTGATGAGCAATTCCAGATCTTCTGACGGGACGCGTCGCAACAGATTAGTCAGGGCCTCTTCTGTGGTACGCCCCAGGCCAACTTCTTGAACCACACGGCTAAACTCAGTTGAGACAGGTGTGGGAGCTTCACGCGATACCATATCCAGTGTTTGCAAAAAGCTATAACCACTTCGAAGTGCGTTGGCCATCAATGTGATTGTATCGCCGAGTTGATTATTGAAGGCTTTCACCCGCCCCCCTGCGCGCATGCCAACATAGATATTTGGCGCAAAGGATAGCAGAACAGCCCCTACCAGCGCAGAAATCAACATGGCCTGAGGTGATGCACGCCCGATAAACGCACCGAGAGCTGCGCCACCGAGGGCTGCAAGCACCTTGATGGCAATAAACTCAGATACTTTCCACTTTAAGTCTGCGCGTGCCAGATTGCGTGCGATTGTGTTGCCCTGTTTACTCTTTGCAACAACCGCATCAATGCGGGCGAGTGTTTGCTGAGCTCCTTTTGCCTCATCGGCTGAAACGTTCCGCCCGGCAAATTGTGACAGACGCCCCGATACATCATTGCGACTCATACTGCGGGCCACTAGCCCGAAGACTGCAATTATAACCAGGAAAATAATCCCAGCGGCCGCAAAGGGCAGTGTGTTTGAAGAAAGAATATCCTGCACAAAAACAACCTTTCTATGTGGTTACCCCACCAGAAAGTTCCGAACGATGCTTATTCTACCAGAAACGATCTTCATTGTACCAGAATTGTACCAGATAGCGTTGCTCATACGCCAGTGGTTGACTGGCGACTGCGTAACTCGTATTACTTCATAGGAGTTATGCGGTCGTCCATCTTCTGGACGGATATCGCATACGGCAGGGCAGAAAAATCGAAACAAAAGAGATCATGCACCACGCTGCCGTCTACCGTGCCGTTCTCACGCTGATCGTGAGCCTGCTGAACGACAGTCGAAACAAATGTTTCAGCCGATCAAACGTCTGGCTTGCAGGCCCACCGTATAACACATGTTACTTAAAAGAAGCGATCACCAGAATAACCAAAGATATTCGGCGGTAGATAAATATTCAAGGCCTCGAATTTTTCGACAAACTTTGGACGTACACCTGTTGGCCGCAATACGCCCACAATTTTGCCCTTCTCGTCGATACCAGTTTGTTCAAACGTAAACACATCCTGGAGTACGACCACATCGCCTTCCATGCCCTGTACTTCGGTAATCGCAGTAATTTTACGACTGCCATCTTTCAAGCGCGACTGCTGAACAATTAACTCGACAGCTGAGGCAACCTGTTCACGTATGGCTCGTGATGGTAGATCCATTCCGGCCATCAAGCACATCGTTTCAATACGCGAGATACTATCACGTGGACTATTGGCATGAATAGTAGTCATAGAACCATCGTGACCGGTATTCATTGCCTGCAACATATCCAGCGTTTCGCCGCCGCGACACTCACCTACCACAATGCGCTCCGGGCGCATACGTAGACAGTTAATCACCAGGTCGCGGATGGTTACTTCACCGCGCCCCTCGACATTGGGCGGACGTGACTCCAACGTTACGACGTGCTCCTGGCGTAACTGTAACTCAGCGGCATTCTCAACCGTGATAATACGTTCGTCTTCCGGGATAAACGACGAGAGAATATTTAATGTTGTTGTTTTACCTGAACCGGTACCACCAGCTACAACAATATTCAGTCGCGCCCGCACACAGGCCGAGAGAAACTCGCCCATTTCTTCCGTCAGGCTGCCAAAACGTACCAGGTCGGCAACAGTTAATGACTCTTTGCGGAACTTACGGATGGTGACAACTGGCCCCACGAGCGATAGTGGCCGAATAATTGCATTTACACGACTACCATCAGGCAAGCGTGCATCTACCATAGGCGATGATTCATCGATACGTCGACCAAGGGGGGCCACAATACGGTCGATGATGCGTAACACATGTTCATCATTGTTGAACACTACATCACTCTTGATCAGCTTGCCGCGTTTCTCAATATAGATCTGTTTGGGACCATTTACCATGATCTCACTAATGTCATCATCAGACAACAGCAACTCTAGTGGACCGAATCCCAGGATATCTGCAGCGATACTCTCAAACATGCGCCCTCGTTCGGCGCGACTCAACACAACGCTCTCACTATCCAGGATTGAGTTGAATACTTCCTCAACCTGTCGGCGCACCCTGGCTGCGTTCGACAGATCCATTTTGGGATCAAGCTCATTAATCAACTTGCTCTGAACCCGTGCTTTTAGATCGGTGAAAGCATTATCTTCCTGTTCTGACCGGCCTGCGCCTGGCCGACCCACCGATTCCTGGCGCGGCACGCCACCTACACGTGTGCCACCTGCGCCTTCCTCACTGCCTGGTGTGGTGCCACCAATACGTTTCAGCAATGACATATGAAAGCCTCCCTCTGTTTAAGAGGTTTTATTTGCGAACCATCAGACGCCCAAACAGGCTTTTATGCCCTTCTACTTTTTTTGTAGTTGATGGCTTGCCATCTTTCGGCGTCACGTTGGTTGTCGCTTTTGTGATATTTGCCAGACGACCTGCCAGCGTAAAGATATCCTTTGAAACTTGATGGGTGCGTTTGGCAATAACTAACGGCACACCCTGATTAATTGAATAGCTCATTTCATGGGAGGCATTAGCAATTTGCAGAGCAACTTCATGCTGAATATTACTTTGCACGTCCTTCACACTAAAGCCCATCCGGTTATCAGACTTATTGAGAACCAGCATGATCTTCTCAGATGGATATTCAAGCAGTTCGGCTACTTCCAGGAATAATTTAATGTTCTTGATGCAGGTCATTTCCAATGTCATCAGAACAATTATCCGATCGGCCATATCCAGCACGGCTAGAGCTCGATCCTGGAACGAGGATTGTGTATCGACTACAATATAGTCAAATTCGTGCCGCATAAACTCAAGAATAGCGCGTAAATGATCGGACGTAACCAATTCACCTGTCTGAGGATTAGGGGGGGCCAGCAAGACCTTGACCTGTGACGTATGTGTAGATAGAACATCGTTCAGGAGATCTCGATCTAGATCTTCAACCCGGTTGGATAGATCTACAATCGTTTTAGACGACACCAGGTTAAGAATAACGTTCACATCACCAAAAATCAAATTTCCGTCAACCAACCCAACTCTTTTGTTGGTAAGCTGGCGCAGGGCAACTGCCAGGTTACATGCAATTGATGTCGTCCCTACGCCACCTTTCGGGCTGAAGACGGCAATAATCTGCCCTTTTGTACCACTGTCGGCTGTAGAACCACTTTCACCACCAGTCGTCTGTTGCACAGACATTGTCGGTCGTGTTGCTGCCAACCGGTGAACATGGCGTATGGACTTATACAGATCATCGGCGCTGATTGGCTTGGTTAAAAACTCACGTGCGCCCGCAAGCATTGCTCGTCTTAAATAGTCAGTTTCGCCCTGGACACTCATAATAATGACCTGGATGCCTGGATCCTGGGTCATGATCGCCTCAGTAGCCGCAATGCCATCCATATCAGGCATATTAATATCCATCAGGATGACATCAGGTTTATGCTGCTTGGCCAGCGCCACGGCTTCACGTCCATTACTGGCTTTGGCAACCACCTCGATATCTTTTTCAAAGAATAGGAGTTTCTCGATCTGGTCACGTGTATCGACGATATCATCCACAATCATGACACGGATTTTCTCGCCTTCAGTCATTGACGTGCTCCTCTTTGGCGCGAGTCAGGCTGTCGCACGGATTTATGGCGGAACGACAGTCCTGTAGCATAACTGTTGCACATAGGTAGGATGGTGTAACCTTTTTGATAAATACCTGCTGTTTACCAGATTGTGCTATGTTGATAGAGCAAGCACTAAATGTCACTTGCTCTATCAACTTCGCTTTCTGATCCATAAATGCAGATAGACAGAACGAATCGATGTTTGATCTATACAAACCGATCTGTGCTGTCGTTATCCGATCTGGACACAGCTTATGGAATGCGGGTTGGCGCAGGAGTCAATATTGGTTCCGGCGTCAGTACTTCCAGTCCATAGATACGCGGTTCCACTGGCCGCGGCGCCGGTACGCCAAACTCGGAAACAAGCAGATCAAATGTTGCTCCGATAGTAGGCTCAAAGTCTGTATCGCCAGCTCCGCGTAATACCAGCGATATATCAGCATCTGTATTTAGAGCAAACTCAACCAACTCGGCTTCCTGATCATTGATCGCCAGTACTAACAACCATTCACCTTCAGTGATTGTACCTGCCGGACTAGTTTCGCTCGCATCAACCGGTTGTCCTGACTCATCGGTTTGCGGTGCTTCATTGCCACTGGGCTGTTGCGGCGCTGGCTGCCCTTCTTCGGCGGGAATGCCAGGACGTACAATACGCAGTACCTGCACCTGCTGGACGATTGTTTTGGTTGATCGAAACTCTACAATTGATAGTTCACGTTCGATTGTCCCCTGTCCCTGCTCATCAAAAGACAGGCCAGTTGGATAGGATATGCGTCGCGGCATCAAAAATGTGGCAACCACATCAACAAAGTCACCTGGCTTGATCTGATCAGCTACACCTCTGAGGCTACTGGTTGCAAAAGCATATGCCTTGGGGCGTGGACGATCCGGCTCTGCGGTTGGAATCTGCTGTGATAGACCTGGTTCGGTAACAGCAGGCTTTTCAATCCGTTGCCCTGCTCGTAGATCTGAAATCGTCAACTTGCCTTGCACATCACTAATATTTGTGAAGTACTGTTGATTGAATTCATCTGTCGGGATATTCTGAATCTCAAGGAGTGTTGCTGTATCGTTGAGCAGGGTGCTCGCGGGGATGTCAACCCGCGCTACCACAATGTCTCGTCCGGGATCTTCGGTTGGTATTGGAGTTGGCTCCTGGGCCTGATTGCTTGTTTGCAGAAAGAGGAACAACAGGCCTGCAGCCGCTAAAGCGATTATCACACCGATGAGAAGTATAACAATACCTCCACGCCGCATGATAGGGTATCCTCCATTTCAAAGCGATTACATTAGGGGACACCAACTACATTATCCGCCATATTATAGCACACGCAGGTGCGTTGTGCATTGCGATGTAGTGGTTGACCGTAGCGAAAAGATTTGTTAACGCGAAAAACTGATGTGTGGCCCTGACCCCCCTCACTTCCTGCAAAGGGCGGAGCCAGGAGGTGGGGTGACTCACGTAACCAATCCGTGCGTGAATGGTACAGTCCATCTAGTCATCCTGAAATCTTGTCTAACTAACAGGATTTACACAGTCGTCCATTCTTCGGGCGAATATCGCCTCTAGCAGGGTGGAAGAAAATCATCTTTAGTTCTACACTTTTTCGCCTACGGCGAAAAAGTGTAGAAAAAATATACCATTCCACGCTGCCGCAGGCGAAAGAGGTCTTTCGGTCGGCAAACGTATGGGTTGAACATCAACTGCGTAACTCCTGTAACTAAAGAATTATAACTGGTCAGGATTCAGCATGGGCCATTGATCTGGCCCATGCTGAATCCTGACCATGCCGCATAGTTATCCGCGGATTAAAGGTAAGTATACCGGTCCGAGTGTATCTTCAACTGGATTTATTATCTCTATCGCCGGTTCCACGTCGTTATCGGGTGGGAGACCTAAATGTTCATCTTCCTCGTCAACCGGAATAGTTTCGTCGGCTGGATAGACAATCATCCGAAGTTCTGCGGTATTATTGCCCTCGCCTTCGCCATTTTCGCCTTCTTGAACATGATTGGTCGTATCCACAGCCGCAACCAGGTTATAAATGCCTACCCGATCAAAGAATTGCTCCATATCGGATAATGAAATCGGTTTATTATTGGCATCATACCAGTTTTTAGTCACATTATAAACTGTATCCACCCCCATAGTATTGTCGCTAACCATCGCCTGGGCTTTTACGCACGTAGGCGGTTCAGGCCAGGGTAATGGTGGCGTTGCGGGAGTTTCACCTGGTTTGTAGATACAGAGATCAACAAAGAACGAACCACCGCTGGTTACTTTATACACGGCGATGGTTGGCTCGCTCGAATTCTGTACCTGGTTGATGATCGACAGATCGAATCCGGTCAGTGTTCGCCCGTTGTCGCCACGTTTTTCCGCGAAATTGTTCACCCAGAGATCTGCGTATCCAGGAATAAAGATCTTGACGGTGACATTCAGCAGTGAAGGTGTTTTCGATAGATCCGTGGCGGCCAGCAGTCTGGCACGATATTGGAAGCAGCGTGCCTCCGGTGATCCGATTTCCATGGCATTCTTGCCATGCTTGGATCGATACGAACCAGCGGTCGGGTCTTGCAATGGCACCCAGGCGGTGTAACTGGTCTCCAGGTTACAATCCACCGAGTTCGATGTGCGATAGGCCATTTCAATGTCCAGCAGGCCACTGCGATTGATAATCGTTGCCCAGGATACTTCACGCACCTCGGCCCGATCAAATGCGATTGATAGTGGTTTAGAATAATACCAGGCGGTTGGCGCATAGGCCGAGTTTTCAGCATCGGCTGCCTGGAGACCACCGACGCGACCGTAGATCATGCTGTCGGTTCCGTTATCATCATCGCTGAAGGCGTCGTTGGTATTCCCGCGTCCACCCAGAACATACACATACGCCCGGCCTGAACTGGCGGCAATTACCACTGAGCCATGCAACATGCGTGGCCGTGGTAATGCGGTTGCATTCGGCAGGAAGTTGCTACCAGTGGCCGGGTCACCAAACAGTGGCAGCGAGAGATCATCCTGGATATAGCTGTTTAACACATACTGATCGGGTTGGTCACTACTGCCCTGGCGTCCGCCGGTCAGGTACAGGTTACCGTTAAACTCAACACCAGCATGGTTAATGCGCGACGAAGGCATGGTACCGCTCCAGCCGCTCCAGTCCAGTGTGCCATTATTCGGATTGATTAGGGCGCGGTAGACTTTAGGGCTGTAGGATGTCGGGTTCGTATCCCACTGACCGCCCATGACATATAAGGCCTGCTGGCCGGTTTCCGGCAGGCGGCTATCCGCGGCGACCGCACTCCATAATCCCTCCGCCCCAGCATAATCAGCAGTCAGGGGCAGTTCATCTGGTAGCAAATCCCATCCTACTGCAGCCGGGTTACTGGGCTTTACCAGGCTGCCGTTGGCCCCCACACGGGCATAAAAGATCTTCTTTGAGCCACTTTCTACGGTGGTGATCTGCTGGCCAGTGCCTTGCAAGGAGCGTTGCAGGCCACCGATCAGGTAAATGTAGGTGACACCATTCACATTGACGCTAACGGCGGATGCTGCCTGGAGGCCGCGCCGCAGGTTCGAGTCGCCAACGCCGGTCTGATCCGGGATGGTTGGGCCAGTGACCCAGCCTGTGATTGTGCCAGAACTGTCGACTGTACCGATACGGACGCCAAAGCTCGAGAAGTCGCGTGTCCCTTTGACCACGTTGCCACCCATAACATAGATATAACCACTGCCATTGGCATTGGTTACCGAGGTGACGGCTGGCAGGCTGATGCCCGCAATGGCGTCATCAAAGCCCGTCTTGACCGATGCTTGCACGGGGATCAAAGATGGCTGGCGGCTCCAGTCTTCCGATGGCGCACCGGTATCCGGGTTGATGGGAATAGACCAGACACTGTCCAGCGTCAGCGTGTCTGTGACAGCCGTGACACCGCCAACCAGGTAGATCCGGTTGCCGATAGAGGTGGCCCCCATACTGTACATTGATCGGGGGAGCCGGAACGGGGAATTAAACCAGGTTGTCAGCAATCCAATCGGGGCAATCTGGACAGCCCCGGCCTGGTCGGCTACTTCGCTCGAGACAATGTCGCCTAAGGCTGCACGTTGAAAGTTGCCCCGGTTAAATTCGGCCAGGGTATCATCGATAGGCTGGGTAACAAGTGCCGCATGTGCTGATCGCGGTGGTAGGGCATTTACCAGTAATAAGCAGATGCATACCAGCATAGTGCTGCGAATGATATGTGGAAAACGCAGCTTGCGAAACATAGGGAACCTCCTTACGGGGTATGGAAGCAT